>Ga0126342_10009580_pt1 | contig 17360 bp, 13 predicted proteins | sample Cyp1metagenome_FD_92528 | JGI IMG/M metagenome (GOLD analysis project Ga0126342, IMG submission 92528) | Coral microbial communities from Lord Howe Island, Old Settlement Bay, Australia - Cyphastrea 1 metagenome | ecosystem: Host-associated > Invertebrates > Cnidaria > Coral ... | reverse complement strand
TAAAAATGCTATGACTTAAACGGAGCTGCTATGACTTAAAACGTTCGCAGCGTTTCCATGCGAAAACAAGACCCCTGCAATGACTTAAAACGAAATGCTATGACTTAACCCTTCCACTTGTAGCGTCAGATGTCCCCCCCGAAAAATGAGAGAACAACCCTTCCACTTTCCCATTACTACCAGGTCTGTGGCGCTTGAGTGAGGGCGTGGTTCAAACATGATTGAAAGATTCTGGTCTAAAATGAGACTTGAAAGATCACAGGAAATGGAGACCGTTTTTCAAGTTCTCAACTTTAGGGGGACCTGTCTTTTGTTGGCGAACCACCATTGCGATCCACTGCAGTGATGCATATTGCAAGCTAAGGAACAAACCAACAACATTAAATCAGGTTTCCTCTCTGGCAGTTTAACATGACTATGCCCAGTGATAATTTACCATGATTTACCAAATGAGCACAGTGATTTTCTATACTTAGCTATGTTTTATAGTTTATTGGAGGGTTACCCCTCATAAACCGCCACAAAAAATGATGATGTTCACTGTGAAATGTTATGACTGGCCAATCCCAGGTCAGCGCAACAGACCATTAGAACTATTTTACTTCCTCTACAGTGGCGTATTGGGAGAATGACCTCCCACACGCCCATCTCGATGAGAGTAGCGATTTCCTCCTTACCAAGTAGCGATGTCTCAAACATCTCAACTATTCGGGATTCAAGTGGAGGTGTGCGTTGGATATATCATAGATCCACCAAAAATGTGGAGTCCCCAAAAATCCCAAGATAGGTTCCTTTGGTTTTGGAAGTATACAGTAACTGTTTGATTTACACTGGATATAACGAGCGTTGAATCTCTAAAACTCAACTAACTTGTAACTATAAGGGGCCCCCCATGGTAAGAGTGAATAGTGAAGGTTGCATCATGAGTATCATGGGTGATACTGGAGCACATACAGTTTGAATGCCAATACATGACCTTCCATAATTAAACACTCTATTGAGAAACATACTTTGTTAGGGCATTGGTCAAAGAGCCGGCAGTCAAACATGGGAGGTGGTTTACAAATAGATGAACTATGGTTTATGGTAGATCTTTCCATACTTAATAGGGTTTATAGACCAGCGTATAACTGGGAGAGCGCCACTGTTGAGTAGCGGCTGACATGACTGTTTGGGATCTTCAATGAACCCCATTGAGTAAAAATCCGCCATTGACATGATTGATGCATAGCTCATGGTTTCTCAAAGTTGGGATACTTCGGGGCCATTGGATATCATTGGTTTCCCCATCAAACACGACCCATTTTCGATCATGTTGGGAAGCCCATAATTTGAAGATTCTGTAAACCAACTAATAAAGGGGCCGCCCATTGCCGCCGACCCCATAGGCTGGGGATGGATGATTTTGTCACACCTGGGGCCGGCAGCTGGGCGTGCCTAACGCCGCTTTCTGAAGCCACAATCCAAAATTACTGCCCAGGCTTCCAAAACGGACCCCCTCGCCACATTGAAACACCACATGAAGGACGGATGGCGCCTGCGGCCTGCAGCTGGTCGTGCCTAACGTCGCTTTCTGAAACCACAAGAAACTAGCTCCAAAATGACTGCCCAGGCTTCCAAACCGGAACCCCTCACCACACTGAAACACCATGGCAGTGAAGGACAGATGGTGCCTGCGCGTGCCTAACGTTGCTTTCTGAATCCACAAGAAACTAGCTCCAAAGTGACTACCCAGGCTTCCAAAACGGACCCCTTCACCACACCGAAACACCATGGCAGTGAAGGGCGGATGTCTTGCTTCCTTGCTCTTACACCTGGTGTTTTCTTCCTTGTTTCTTGCTCTTGAAACTTGCTTCTGTCTGTCGGCTTGCTTTCGTCTCCCTTATCTCTTTTGCTTCCGCCTTGCTCGCTTGCATTGCTCCTTGCTTTCTTCTTTTGTCTGCTTCCCTCTCTCTGGCTCTTGCAGTTTGCTCTCATCATTTCTTGCCCCCCGCTGATTGTATTGTCTTCGCTGACGTGCTTCCCCTTGCCGTCGGCGGGGTCGGCGGATAATGTTGTTTTTGAAACCAAAAAGAGGGTGAACCAACAAACACTGGGTGTGATGTTTGTGGGCAAACCAATCTAGTTGCAAAGCCAGTCCAGTCGAAGTATGGCACTAGTTTTGATCTAACCCTTGGGAGTTATTGAAACGTACTATTTCATGAGAATGGGTCAAAAATTTATGACTTAGCAAAAAACATGGGATGAGAACATACCTAAGTTAGATTAATGACAATTTAATGATTATAACAATCTCCCAAAAAATGCCGAAAAAAACAAAATCCGAATTCAAAATAGTGATAAATTGAACCAACTTCGCTATTATAGATCACCAAGAAAAATCCTATCAAATCGCCATGTTTGCTGGTTGAATCACAATGGTTCTATGGTTTCGTTTGGGGGGCACAACCTTAATGAATTGTTGGGGATTGTTTTTTCACAGTTATCCCAAAATGATCGTCCTTAGTATATCCCAGTGCCAATGCTAGACCAATTTTTACCATGTTATCCTCTGGTAAATTAACATAGGCCCTGCCAGATAGGGATTGGAAGATTAGTTGACACTAAAAAATTGGTATCTCACCATTCATCGACATTGATCACCATGAATTTTCATTCTTAAAAATGATTCATCATTTAAAAAACATTATTAACCATTCTAGATTTTTCCAATTACCTCTAGTTGTGGTTACGGCATCAAATTTACCCTCCAGTCAATTAACAGTTCGAATCATTTTTTATTAAATAACCAATATAGAGTTCCAATTACCCTGTGGGGTCCCCAAACGATAGGTAAGTTGGTTTATAACTAGGCCAAGTTTTTTTTTAATGGAATATAGATATATCTAAATGGGGTTTATAAACCAACTTAACTACCTTGGGGGGTCCACATTGTAGTAACCATTATAGACTTATAGATTATAATCATTATTAACCACTCTTAAACATGACTATCCATTATAGACTTCCAACTACCCTCTTTAATCATGATGAACCATGAACTAATTGAACAATTAACCATGATAGTTATGGTTACCCCTTGAAGTCTGAGGTTCGAAAACGGCGGCGCCAGGACTTTATCGCCTCGCCCCACCACCCGCGGCACCAGCGTCGGCTCCCGCGCCATGTCCACCACTCCACGGCCTGGCACAGGAGCAGGGTGGGTGGTTTTGAGGGGTTCAAACGGTGGATTCCAATGGGAGTTTAGATGATTTTTAATGGAATTCAATGGCCTGGGTAAATTAGAGCCACTTCACTACGACCGAGTCCTGGAATCATGGTGAATGTATAGGGGAATCATGCCCAAATAGCCTTATTTCAGGTTAGTGACATATTATAATTTCATTGGAATGGTGATTTGATGCTATTTGATGCGAGATCATCCAAGCATGGGACGACGGCAGCTGGACATGGTATTTTTGTTGGGACATGGTGAAAGGTGAAAGTTGCCCAGGTGCCCAGTGATAATAAAGTTGCTTTATAACCCCCATTGGCTATAGGTATGTCTGCCATAAACCATATATATATATACATGTCTGGTTGGTGGTTTGGATTTTTTTCATACATTGGGAATAGTCATCCCACCTGACATTCATATTTTTCAGAGGGGTAGGTCAACCACCAGCCAGATATTATAAACCAACTTAGCTAGTGGGACCCACCTGTTCGTTGGAGAACCAGAATTTGCAAGATTTCGCGCTGTTGAAGCCCAGATGTACTGTACATTCCCGAGGAAACCCATGGGCCGGTTTTCTGACGGAGATTGGGCACAGGTTGAACATGTTGAAGCAAATTCAAACATCATATGACTCAAGAAGACCTGCAAAATGAGGGGTCAATATGGGTTGGTTGATATTTTACTGGACAGTGGAATTTATCACAGGGGTTGATGAATGGAACTTGAACCAGCCAAAGTGATAGATCCAATTTGAAACTGCAGTACAATATTGGTGGAGTTTACAAGGACCCCCAATGATGGAACCCCAATTCCGATACTACTCCCATAAAAATGGGTGTGCCATCTTGGGGGGTTCCTTTTTTCATCCCATGGACAGACAACGAGGATTTTGACAGCCCACAAGCATTTTGACAGTATCACTCTCCCATCTAATGAAACACTCGTTGCTTAGTAAAATTCCCATTGAAATGGAATAGTTCATCTTCCCCAAGAAGCCAGGTAGTTTAACTCCAGGTTATTTTAAATGGATCAGCTATTGCTACATAGGGATGTTGCCATAAGGCTGCGCCCCCAGCAGTTGATGATTTATAAAACCCAGAAAAACTAGTTCGATATATCTACCAAAAAGCATAGGTAAGCTAGCTGTAAACCAACTTAGCTATCATAAATCAGTTACAATCCCATTGAATCCCATTTTCGTTGGCTTAAACCACCATTTTCCTATGGGTTTTCGTAAACGGGAGCAGCAAGTTCGCTGCGCAGCTTGCGATGAATCGAGGAGAGTCGGCGGCAAGATCTGCACGGGTCGAGGTGCCTGGGCTGTGGCTGAGTGAGGAGGACCTTGACCAGGGATCCATCAAGGAGGTTATAATGGGAAAATATGGTTTGAGTATGTTTTAGTGTTTCCATATACCCTTTGGAAATTTAACATAACTATTGAAAATGGCCATTTAGTTCGTGGATTTACCTATTAAAAATGGGGATTTCCCATAGTTATGTTAGTTTACCAGAGGGTATTTGTTTCCAGTTAAAACATTGAGTTAACCATTAAAATTTGAATAATGTGGGGATGTAAGTGGATATAATTGAGTAAAAATTGTTGGTATGAGAATATCATGGTAATACAATGCATATAGTTAATATATGTATATATATACTGGGGATTGGCATATGTAGAGATTGGGAAGACTCACAGATGGTCTTCAAAGCCGCCCTTAGTTGATGATTGTACGCGCCTTAACTGAACTGGGAACGAGCCAAGCAGCACAAAGAAATGGGATGACAGGGTGTTGAACATTGTCTAAATGATATACCATGCAGTGCCACTTATGAATACATCATCCAGAGTCATGCGACGTATTATCGCCAGCTAGTATACTAGATTCTTACTAGATCATCTAATTAGCAATGGATATCTCTGGATCCAAGCTTCTATATGTATATACAATTTTTTTCCGTAGTATACATCGTAGTATATGTTTAACCATGTTTATCAGGATGTTTATGTATATCAACATATATTTTCACATAAACCACTTACATATATCATATAACTATACTAGTACCCGCATATGTAAAACTATAAGCATACAATCTGTAATCAAATGTGGCAATCGAAAACCCATCATCTAGTTCTATGGTTTTCCCCCTTTATTAAAACCTCCATCTATTTCAGGGATTTACCGGCTAGCCACCTTTGAAGACACCGGACATTAAATCACAGTATTATCCCATTATCCCAATTGCTGTGTACCTTCCCAAAAAGTCCCAATTGTTGTTGGTGAAACCTCTTTTATCTCCATGATAATCGAAGGAAATTGCCATTTTCTCCTGTATCCCCAGGATACCCTTTGGTAATTCAACATAACTATTGAAAATTGCCATTTATAGTGGATTTACCCATCAAAATTGGTGATTTTCCATAGCTATGTTAGTTTACCAGAGGGTATTGGTTAAATCACCATTTTCCCCATATATCTCCACAGATAATCCTACCCCTGCCGCCATGTCAAGGCCCTGGTCACCAGTCGGGTCTTGGTGGCCGAACGCTGCGCGGAGTCAGCCAGGCCGCTGTTGTGGGACTTCACCATGGAAACGATGGGGAAAATGGCGAGTGAACCAAGAAAGTCTTGGTGGAATCTGGGGATTGAACTACCAAAAGTGACCATGAGTTGGGATATATATATATTGCTTGGTGGTTTCAAACATGTTTTATTTTCCATAATATATGGGATAATCCTCCCCATTGACTACCAAAATGGTGATTGAACTACCAAAAAAATGATGGAATGGTGGAGATGTATGGGGAAAATGGTGATTTACCCTTTGGTAAAGTAACATAGCTATTGAAAATGGCCATAGAAAGTTCGTTGATTTAGCCATTGAAAATTTGTGATTTTCCATACTTATGTTAGTTTACCAGAGGGTAACTACCAAGTGACCGTGAGTTGGGATATCTATGAAAAATGAATCTTTGGCAGGAAATCGTTGGCTGCCCTTAGCGAAATTGAGGGATTTTGGGGCATCAAAAATGGTGAACTTGGGGATCTAGCTACCAAACATGGGGCATTGATTCGTGGGTCTGTCTAATTTATGTCAGCTAACTTGGTATATCAGTAGATTAAGCGTTGGGTCTATGGCAGGTATAGCGTATACCCTCTGGTAAAGTGTCACATAACTATGGAACATCACCATTTTTATTGGGTAAATCAACGAACTAAATGGCAAATTTACATAGCTATGTTAGTTTACCAGAGGGTAAATTTCATATAAATGACGAGAAATCCATATAGATTGTAAATCAACGATTTCAAAATGGCCATTTTCAATAGCTATGTAACAAATTACCAGAGGGTATCTATACTTAATGTTGTCTATAAACCAGTCTAATGGAATAATCACTGGAGAATGGACTTATCAGACATGGGGATTCAACCCACACAAATAGTGCAAGGTGGTTCCCCAGCTGGCTGAGCTGGTTTTAGTTCATTAGTATTTCAAGTTTCACTACAGGATGGGGCCCCCCCAGTGATGTTTGTTGGTTTGTAAACACCATTAACTATAGTTATATCTGCCATAAACCATAGTGAAATGGGAGTTATAAACCAACTTAGCTAACTATGGGGCACCACCTTGTAGGGTTTATGGTAGAAAGACTGAACTAGTTAATGTTGTTGAGAAACTCATGTCCGCATAACTACAACTATCTATGGATTTGCAACGACGACCAACATTGGTTTTTGGCCATCAGAATTTGACAAATTGACCCCCGAAAAGATCTTTGCAGAGCTTCCGCGCAGGCAGTGGCAAGAAAGTTGCTACAAGAAGGCACCTGAGCCGCAAACCATTCAGATCCATAGTCAATGGGAATTTCAGGATCCCAAAATGGAGGTACGTTAGTACCATATTTCTGGCCATATTTTGTGGGGATATTACCTGAAACTTAGGCCTAAAAAATAGGCCATTGACATAGCCCAACTCCAACAATCCACCGACCATGGGCGATTTAGGGGCGGCCCATCCCGAAACCGTTGATGCTCAGTGAACCAATGTTGAACGTATGAGGACTGGATCTAAGGGTTGCCCCATGGAGTCCCTTTTGCAGAAAACAATGCCAAAAATGTGTGGCTTTGTTTGTTCTGAACATTTTAAGTGGTGCGGTGTTCCTTCCGTTTATTTCGGTTTATCTTCATTTACCAGTCCAATCTATTTGGCAGAACTTGGTTTGACAAGGAAAGAAACAAATCCCATAAACCAAGCCATTCATACCCACTGCAGCAAAGACCGTTTCTGGTGCCGGCTTTCAGTTCCTAGTCTTACATACATACATTAATCATGATGTAAAGAGATTTATGCATTTCATGATGTATTTGGAAAAAGGGTCAGAAGACACGGGTACTAACTGTGGATGGTACTACTGGTTGGTGGTTCAAAAGATTTTTTATTTTCCATAATATATGGGATAATCCTTCCCATTGACTAATATTTTTCAGAGGGGTTGAAACCACCAACCAGTATAAATTGGAAATTGCCCATAGCTATGTTAAAATAAGATAAAATAAGCAGAGGGTCATAGAGGAATCCCTCATGATGGTGGGATGACCCAATCTACATCAATCTACCATGTTTGATTAGGGATAGAAGCAGGAAAGCTCCGTAGTCAAATTACGTGGGCAGATTTTTTGTCACCTCTCTGGCTTGGCCCTGCATGATGGATTTGTGACTTACCAGATCCCCAGTTAAGGAGCTAAGTGGGTTTTTCAGTGGCTTAACTTATTTATATATATATAACATTATATAACTAGTTATGGTATGAGAGAAAACAGAAAAAACAGGTCGGTTTTATGGTTTTACCATGTTTTACCCATACACTGCCTGCCACAAGTTGGATTCATGGTAGATACATCGAACTTGGGCCGAGCTGTTGGAGGGTAGTGCCTGGTTGTGTCGTTCCATGGCCGGCTAGTTACAACCCGGATATTGATAATTATATATAGCGGTTATGTTTAGGGATAGATATATATATATATATACATACATATAGATGGTTAATGGATTGTTTATTCCCCCATATATGGCAACAATAGGTTTTGACCCATCCCCATATAGAGTATATATATAGATATACCTGGCTGGTGGTTTGGATTTTTTTAATTTTTCCATATATTGGGAATGATCATCCCAACTGACCAACTCATATTTTTCAGAGGGGTAGGTATACCACCATCCAGATACATTTAAATACTATACATATGTCTGGGTAATCCACACAATATTTCACTAACCTGAAACTTGCGGCTATCTTGGGGATGATTCCCCTTACTAACTATGATTGTAGTGAGGGAGAACAGTGAGGTCGTTACAATTTACCCAGATATGTTAAATCAAGTACCTTCTACAAGCCACTACAACCTCCAGGGAGGAACCAAAAAAAATCCCGCAAGGTGATGCCTTTGGGTTTGTGACATATCGAAGAGATCGTCAAGATTCGCCCAGTTATTACCCTCGGGTAAACATACCAAAAACGATGGAAAGATCCACCATTTTTTATAGGTCAATCAACGAACTTTCTATGGCCATGTTCAATAGCTTTTTGTTAAATTACCAGAGGGTAAATTCCATTATAAATGATGAGAAATTCATATAGATGGTAAATCAACTAAAACTAAATGGCAATTTTCAATAGCTTTTTGTAACAAATTACCAGAGAGTATCTGTACTTAATGTTGTCTATAAACCAGTCTAATGGAATAATCACTGGATAATGGATTTAACAGACGAAACATGGGGATTCAACCCACCAAAAAAAAACCATGGATTTGGGTCACCTTGGACTCCTCCGGATGACACCATTCCCGCCGAGGATTTGGATACTGAAGAGGAGGAGAGGCGCTTCCCACACGGACAGTCCGTCCCTAGGCGAAGACAGCGAAGTGCCCAGCAGTTCCATTGCTTCAACAGGCGTTAAAGGTGTCCATGTTCATGCGAAAATTACAGGAACTGGTTGGTGGTTTGGAACATGTTTTATTTTTCCATATATTGAGAATAATAATCCCAACTGACTATATAATATGATTCAGAGGGGTTGAAACCACCAACCAGGGAAGTTATTTATCAATAGCTTCATTTGAAGTTCTATAAACTCCGTTTAGAGTTGTTTTTTTCAGAGTTTGATTTTGGTTTTGAAACTCTGAGAATAAATCATAGCACCATCAGGGTAAACTTCATCAATAAATCCAGAATTCACCCAGCATCATCTCATGTCTTTACGGGTCACTCCATGGCCGGGTCATTAAAGAGTGTATAGCGTATACCGGTAATTTAAGATAGCGAAAATGAAGCATTTATAGATGGTTTGCCTCTTGAAATTGCAACTTTCCATAGCTATGTTAGATTACCAGAGGGTACTACCTACCGTATTGCGGATTATGGTTATGGTATCCCAGAAGTAGCAGGGTTCCTTTTAACCAAAAAGTATAGTAGGATAGGTATATTGTTCATGGCTCAATTTGCTTGAACTGGCTGGTGGCTTAAGCCTTTAGGGAATGCATTGATGGTCCATATCCCTGTTGTTAGTGGGTATGTGACCAACAGATTTACTGCCGTAATTGTGGTTTGTTACAGCCCCATGATCAATAAGTGGTTGATTCTCAACAATAGAAACGGGAACACCTTAGAATGGATTTGGAGACGTTGTTGACCCAATGATTTCTTACGACGTATCTTGGGCAAAAATAATGTGCCTGAAAATAGGTACCCCCTAATTTCCTGCTTCATATATCACTTTCCCTGTAAAAAAAGAGCCATTTTGGTGGTATATGTACCAAATTCTGGGACATACTACAGTAACTGCAAACATATTCCTATTCTATCCCTATGAGATCGCCATCTTTGATGGTAAGATCCCCATGATGATAAAATTAATGTGGTCTATGATGAGCATTTGGAACACCCACTCGAAAAACATCCACTGGGTGGTGCTTCAGTGAGCTACATCGCTAAATTGGTTTAGTTCACTAAGACTTCAACAGGGTTTATCAATCAACAAGACGTAACTTGAGAGTGCAGAAGAGTGTATATATATACTGTATATATTATGTGTATATATATATACACATGTATATGGCAAGTAGGATGTACTAGACTAGTATATCTATGCTATTCTGTACTTCATGGGTTTTTTCAATCAACAGACGTAACTTGGGCATCACCTTGCACAGTTTTTTCCCCATCCCTTATTGCATCCATGCTCTATCCGTTCTGCATCATGAGGTCGATTTTGAGCTCATCATTGGTAATGTCTTCCTATATCATCTTATACATACATACACAGACATACATTTACATACATGCATGCATGCACGCACGCATGCATGCATACATCTATACACACGTACATACATACATACATACATACATACATACATACATACATACATACATACATACATTGCATGCATTATATACATTACATACAGTACATACAGTACATACAGTACATAGATTACATACATTACATTCATTACATTCATTACATTCCATTACATTCATTACATAATAGTACATGCATTACATTACATTACATTACATTTCGTTACCTTGCATTACATTTACACCTACATTTACATGCACAATTACATTTACATTATAAACATACATAGATACATACATACATGCATGCATGCATACATACATACATACATACACATTTACATACATACATACATACATACATGCATGTAACATATATGTTCAATTTATGCCTATCAGTTTTTGAGTAACCAACAAAATTAGTGGAAGACTAAAGCAGTAGGGAGTGGACCTGGGACGTTCATTTTTTTTTTGAAACCCTTCACAACTCAAAGGGGACCACCCACTTTGGCCATGTCCATTGCGAGTAGTAATTTTGTCTGGCACTTACATATATATATACATATATACAATTATATACATATCATATTAATAAGTAGCATATCATATGATGTCATGGTTCTGTTATTATTGTTATTATTATATATTATTTTAGTAAACAACATGTTATGAACTGTAAATGTTTATATTAATTATATGTTTTCTTTTTATTCTAGTATTATCTATAATATATCTTTGTTGCATTTTGTTTTATTTATATATAATTATATATACCTTATTTCTTTTGTTTTACTATTTTATATGCTTTGATATTGTATTGTATTACAATAATATCATGGCATATGGTATTTTATTCTTTTGTATTTTATTATATGTTCATTGTTTTTTATTATTTATATATGTTGTTGTGTGTTCACGATGTGTATTTAAATATATACTTAATGTATATACATATTGTTGGTATTGTATTGTATTACATTACATGTAAACTAGCAACTAGATGCATTCAAATCATCTGTACATGACATGCATACATATTTACATTTCGCCTGCTGCTTCTTCTGGGCCGTCGTGGTGCGCAGGGTGTTGACCAAGGTGGCAAGCCCGGACGATGCCTACAGGCCGAGAAAGGACGAGCTGGGCCGAATCCCTCACCTCTGTGTTTCGGAGAAGCAGTTTGCCTCCCACCATGCCAAAGTCAGACTACCTCGCGAGCTCCAGATACACCACTCAAACATGAAAAGCGTCTGCCAAGGAGCAAGGCAATCTGCTTGCACACCTGTACCCTACCCATACAATGCATTGGTGGCCCATTGTGGAAGACGTTTTCATGTCTTCAGCCATTTGGTCCTTACGCAGTAGCCTTGCGCAAGCTTACAAGCGCAACACGGAGTACCTGTGTGTGTTGCAGCATATGTATACAGAAAAAGATATATATATATATATATATTGTACAATGTGTTAGCAAGTTGGTTTTTAACCCATCTAACTATAGAACTATATATAGTTATAAGTTATAACTACCATAAACCCTACTTATTGTGGTTGTTTGGCCCGAGTCATCGCCATTTTTGCGGGGGTCCCACTGGCTGATCCTTTCCCAGGTGATGCAGAAGGGTTTCCATGCGCTGATGGAGTTTTTGGACTTCACCAATCGATGCTTGTTTGTCTGGTTGGTGGCTTGGAACATGTTTTTTTATTATTATTTTTTAAATTCAGATGGTGGAATACGGTAACCCAATATATGGAAATTATTGGAACATGATTTTTATGACTTTCCATATATAGGGAATAATACTCCCAACTGACGAACTCATATTTTTCAGAGGGGTAGGTCAACCACCAACCACTTGTGGATTGAACCGATTTAACCATCAAATATGGGCAAAAATGGGGATTTTACTCACAAACCTCGGGATGAAGTGATTTATCCGATTTATGCTGGTTGTTTGTTGGTTTATTTGCCTAGGTTAACTTCTGGGTTTTTGGCAGGTTTTTCGGTTTATCTGTAATTAGTGGAGATTAAAAACCAACCAACATCACTGGGGGGCACCACCTTACAGCAAACTCAAGCCTATCTTGTGAATGGAGAAATGTGTGTTTTTTCTCCCATACTCTTTTAACTGGTATAGGAATTGGATGTTCCGAAAATAATTTAGCTGCAAGTGCTTGCGGGTGATTCTGAATTTGGGGATGTGGAAGCGCGATGGATTTAAAACCTTTTAGATGTTTGAGACCCTTGCTGAACTTGGCATGTTTCACCCATACCCAAACAGAAGATTTTAGGTTACTCATACTTATTTGTATAATTACTCGTTCCTCTGCAACAACTAGCTGGATGAGGCAAAGAAAAAGGGAAGGTGAGCCGTCGATACGCTCCCAGTGTCCACAGGGTCCGAGTTTTAGTTGTTTGTTTCTTTGGAATACTCTCTGGTAATCAAACATGGCAATTGAAAATCCCCCATAAAGAAACATAAAAGAGTTTTGATGAGAAGATAATCTATAAATGGTGGATTTGTCATCCCCACGTTTGATTACCGGAGGCTATTTGGAATACATACGAGTTGCTGTTCTAAAGCCTAAATTGCTGAAATCCTACTTGGTGGTTCATCAACGCTTACTAAGTTATTTCCCTAGTTATAAACTAGTAACTACTTACGATTCGTGGGATGAGCCACCAAGTAGGGTTTTAACAATCTAGTACCTCCTAGAGTTCAATGAGTTCAACCGCCAAGAAATGCGGCCCACAAGTGGCGCTGTTTTTGTTGAGCATGCCGGTGAGTTTCCCGCTAAAAAATGGTCCAAGTTGAAAAACACTAGGTGAACTGCTCTGTGGTACATCTAATAAGCATAAAAAACATATTAAAACCATAACTGCCATAAACCAACCAACCATTGTTTATGGTTTATGGTAGGTTTATGGTAGATATACTTACCATAAAACCAACTAATGGTGCTTATAAACCAACAAACATCCCGCGGGAACCCACCTTGCTGGAATTCCAAAACATTCTTTAAACACACATCTCCCGTGTTTGAATTCTTGAATTCCCACGTTTTTCTGGACGAAATTGGTTTCTGGAAATGCCACTGTTCCTCTCATGTCTCTTGACGTTTGGTGAAAATGCAGCGTTCATCATGGAATCCCCATGGCTCTCTGACAGTTGGACTTTTTGCCCAGGAAGATATGGAAACCCGGCAAGGACTGTGAAGTGCTGGGCGGTGAACTATGGTATTGGAAATTCGCACCACACGTAGCTAAGTTAGTTTACAAGCAGGTTACCAGGTAAACTGGTTGGTGGTGTGGAACATGAGTTTTATTTGTCCATATATTGGGAATGTCATCATCCCAACTGACGTTCATATTTTTCAGAGGGGTTGAAACCACCAACTAGTAAACTATGGTGTATGTATGGGGTTTCTCTATAGGTGCCCTCTGGCTATTCAACATAATTATGGAACAGTCACTTTAAGTGGAGCTTTGTAGCTGGGAAAATGGGGCATGTTCCAGCCAAGTATGATTACCAGAGGGTAACTATTAGTTATGGGATAATATTGCAAATAATCCATATAGTTAGCATTGGATGTTGTGCAACTATCCCATGGTTACCAATTATTGAATCAAGCTTACAACCATGAAATATTTAATGTACTTCAATGCAACAAAGCTGCGGAGTGGGGCCCGCAAGATAGCTAAGTTGGTTTTATAACTACAATGTTACTAGGGTTTATGGTAGTTATAACTTATAACTATAGTTAGATTGGGTTATAAGCAACTTATAACGTTTGGGGGCTCCACATTGTATTTTTTGAAATTATGGCTTTATGAACTTGGATCGAGGCTGAGCCTCATACTTGGGAGTGCAGGCCCCACGGCTCGCAAGTGGAGAATAGTTATATACCATGGTTGCAATATGTGGGGAATATATGGGGAATTATCCCCTTGGAATCATGGTTTATATATATATAGGGAATGATCCCCTTTTATGGTCTTATTTCAGCTTTGGTGAAATATTATAATTTAGTCAGATATATATATATAATGTTATATAGTATACCCACACCACTATGGTAAAGAATATTCCCAGTTATTTAATATACACCAGTTATGGCATTCTATTCTATACACCAGTTATATAATATACCACTATGGTTATAGAGATAGAATATTACCAGTTATATATGGATTATAAACAATTTACGAACTGAAGTCGCATCCAGGCATCAAATGGTGTTGGTTTCATCTCGATGTTGATTCCCCGACGACTGGCTATAACTCTTCTATATGTTTTATGTTTTCACTCCAGCATTGTTGATATTAACGGCATGGTTATTTAGTACTGACCTCGTTCTGTTTGTTGCAACACAACACCAATGGTTTTGCTCATATCCCTTTTTTTGTTTGTACAGTAAATGTCAGTATATTCCCATGTTTGATGATGTTTCTTGCATTTGGTGATGTTTGATTCTACCACACGAGGTAAATTTATCGCAGTATTCACACCCCATGTGGGTTGATGATTCCAGGTTTTTTTTCTACCCTGTACTGGTTGGTGGTTTGGAACATGAATTTTATGTTTACATATATTGGGAATGTCATCATCCCAACTGACCAACCCCATCATTGTTCAGAGGGGTAGGCTCAACCACCAACCAGATGATATATAGTTATTTTAACCATGATATAACACCATTATATAACTACAATAAGCAATGGTCATATGTTTATATAACCAACCATTGGAACGTTGCAGGTTGGGCAAGCGGTTGTATATCTGGGAGATTGTCATCACTCATGACCTTACAATCCCGAACCTGCTTCTGGAGTCGATGTGGCAAAGCAGATGAGAACGCCCTTTTTCCGGCGGATGGAGATCTTTCAGAAGCTTCTCGTCCCCCGTGCCGCAAGACGAGGCTTCGCCTTGTCGTTTGGCATCAATCACTGAGAATGAGACCAACAACCATGAGACCAACCCTGCCGATAACGATGGTGCAGATGGTGCGGGGACACCTTCACACACCCTCCGGCCTTCGCGAATCACACAAAAGACTGCAGAGCCTTGGAAGTGAGTTGGGTATGGTGGGGGAAACTGCAGGAGAACACCGATGACCAGTGAATGATTGCTTTAGCATTGGCATTTCCAAGAAGTGCTTTGGGAGAGATGTGTGAACACCGACTCGCTTCCAATGGCCACCTATGTGGAGGCCCTGCTTGCAGCGAGAGATGGCCTTCACAGGTCGCGTTTAGATTGTTAATTAGATGGTTGATGATAAGTATGCTCAATCTTTGCTGGTTAAGCTATGAACGTTTAGTTCATGATATGATAAATGATGATACAATCCCTATCCCTATAACCTTAATTGGTTTTGAACTTTGCTTGCCTGACTCTGTTGTTGTTTTTTGCGTGCAATGGCAGGACCTGGTTTAAGCTCGATGCCGAAGCCAATATGAGGTGCCTGGTGGCCGGTTCAAACCTTGTGCATGCGCTGGCCTTGTACTTCCACTGTTTTCACGGGGCAAAGATGTCCTCTGGCTACCTTAGAATGCGCCGAAGAAATGGATTTTATACAATAAATGCTTTATAATAATTTATAGTTTTATTACCTCATGAATGCGATTATGGATGATTATACAGGCACTGGGCCATAGTAAATTCTGGTACATCCTTCAAAATTACAAAGGCACTAAAAAACGGTTGCTCTGAGATGTTTGTTTCGATATGTCGATATCCCATGCAGATCCCCATTACCATTGTTTCATTGGAACGTTGGTTTGGAACATGAGTTCTAGTTTTACGCCTGAATTTTATAATCCCCAATTAATCCCCTATAGTCCCATATAATCCCCACTAATTAATAACCATTGATATGGTTATATAACCAACCATTGGAACGTTGCAGGTTGGGCAAGCGGCAGTTCGAACGCCGCTGTATGGACCGAATCTGTGAGAATCCGTGTGTTTTCCCGTCATAGTAATGTGCATCCCAGTTGGTATATGGCTAATAAGCATGGTCAAGCATGGTATAAATTGATTTAATAGTTTTGTGTTTATGTCACTGTCAGACATATATATATAATTATATATAATTTATATATATATATATATTATAGAGTTGCTTATTGAGCATTTACTAAGTTGAGTGTGTCGTTTGATTTTTCCTACTGTGCTGGGATCCACGATTCAAAAAGTTGTTTCAACTAGACTCGCACAGTTTGGAGTGGTGGCTTGGAATCCTGGAAAAATTGGATCCTGCCATTTCAAACAGCCAGAGCAGCAAAGCCGTGCTCCTAGCGGTCCTAGCCTATCCAAATCTATGCATCATGTGCTCCTCCCCACTTGAAGTTGGTTCAGAAACCCCATTGGATATAGTGTCTATGTATTAAAAAAATATTATAAACCATAGTTATTGGAGTTACGTTCACCAACTTAGCTACCATAAATCAGCTATAAATCCTAATGTTGGCTGCCTAATAGTAATTACCCCCCCTAAATTTTATTTTTTTGAAAAATATTTTAGGGGGGGGGTCAACCTTCCTATAATAATTTGTGGGAATAATAGAGTTGGCAAGGCGGAAGTGGACATGGAAGTGGGGGCAGAGGTGGTGGAGGCGAAGGAGGAGGACGAGGAGGAGGAGGAGAAGAAGGAGAAGAAGGAGAACGAGAAGGAGGACAACAAAATTGGAGTTGCGGAAAAAAGTTTCCACTATTGCCATGCCTGGTGCAGGTTTGTTATTGCTATTCTGGGGCTTGCAAAGGGGGTACCCTTTGTG
>Ga0126342_10009579_pt1 | contig 17360 bp, 10 predicted proteins | sample Cyp1metagenome_FD_92528 | JGI IMG/M metagenome (GOLD analysis project Ga0126342, IMG submission 92528) | Coral microbial communities from Lord Howe Island, Old Settlement Bay, Australia - Cyphastrea 1 metagenome | ecosystem: Host-associated > Invertebrates > Cnidaria > Coral ... | reverse complement strand
CGCTCGCTACCGGTAGTGACTTGGGATTTCAATGGGTTTCTTCAAAAATTCGGACGATTGGGGTTCCTTAGAACGCTCGCTACCGGTAGTGAATGGGTAATTCTGTCAAAAATTGGGATGATTTTGGGGCCCTTATAGAACGCTCGCTACCGGTAGTGACTTGGGATTTCAATGGATTTCTTCAAAAATTGGGATGATTGGGGGGCCCTTAGAACGCTCGCTACCGGTAGTGAATGGGGAATTCTTTCAAAAATTGGGACGATTGGGGTTCCTTAGAACGTTCGCTACCGGTAGTGAATGGGGAATTCTGTCAAGAATTGGGATGATGGGGAGCCCTTAGAATGCTCGCTACCGGTAGTGAATTGGGATTTCATTGGATTTCTTCAAAAATTAGGACGATTGGGGTTCCTTAGAACGCTCGCTACCGGTAGTGAATGTGGAATTCTGTCAAGAATTGGGATGATGGGGGGCCCTTAGAACCCTCTCTACCGGTAGCGATGTTCTAAGAGGTTGCGACGGTCGCTCCCTGTTATAATGCTTCCTATATTCGGTAGCGAGCGTTCTAAGGAACACCGATCATCCCAATATTTGAAAGAATTTCCCATTCACTATTGGTAGTGAATGTTATAAGGAACCCCGATCATCCCAATTCTTGAAGAACATCCCAATTCACTACCGGTAGTGAGCGCTCAAAGGAACCATGATTATCTTCATTTTTGAAGGAAATTCATTGAAATTCCAATTTACTGCCAGTAGTAATCAATCTAAGGGCCCTTAATCATCCCTTTAAAATGATATCAGGGATACAAACCACCAATCAGGGATACAAACAATATTCGGTATATCTTAAACATATGATAAATCTAGTTTATATCTCAAATATATAATTAATATATTTTACCACCAATCTGGTATATATCCCAAAAATATAGTAAATCTAATTTATATCTCACATATATGATAAATATATTTTACCACCAATTTCGGTTATACATATATTCGAACATATAATAAATCTGGTATATATCTTATATATATAAATGAATATATTTTACCACCAATCTAAATATAATAAATCTGGTATATATCTCAAATATATAATGTATATTTTACCACCAATCTAAATATAATAAATCTGGTATATACATCTCAAATATATTATAATTATATTTCCCACCAATCTTGTATATCCCATTTAAATGATAAACCTGATATATATATAAATATATATATATATATATCACGAATTAATTGGAACGTTTGCTGAGGCCTGCATCTCCTCCATCTCTTCAAAGGTGTAGCAGCAGCCAGCAGCAGCCAGCAGCAGCCGGCTGTTGCTGCTGTGATGGCTGAGTGGAAGCGTTGTGGGGTTTAAAATATATATATATATATATTTGTGTATGTGTGGGTGACCCGATAAGATAGTATATATATACATATATGTAAACATATGGGGGTGACCCGGATAACATATTATATATACTATAACTACATAATATATATATGTAAATATGTGGGGGTGACCCGATAGCATAGTATATATATATATTATGTATAACCCTATAGCAACTATTCACCTATGATAAAAACACCACAGTAATTTTACTTATATGTTATTATTTTAAAAATATACTCAAAACCGTTGTGGCAACTTTTTCAATTTCGATTTCATTTTTATGATGAGATATGGGTTTTGTTATCACTATTTAAAAGAAACACTAAAGAGGTAGTGGATTTTGAGCTCAAAAATCGATGTTTTTTTGCTAAGGAGAGCTTCCTTTCACCTTTCCACTACCTCGTCTGCTTGACTTTGAAGCTTGGACCCTCACAGCTCCTATTTTGGAGCCGAATCTCATGGGTGTTGAATAGCTTCGAAGAAAGAGAACATCTCCAAACCCAAAATCCAACTTCTGAACATGGCTATTCAACACCCACCTTGACCTTGAGAACGCTTAGCTGCCAACAGGCCCAAAGAGATGATATTACCCAAATAGGACCATAGTCCTGCACCATTTTGCGCGTTCATCTCCTGGGCATTGTATGCTCGTCATCTGAAAGCTGTTTTTTGCAATCTCTTCGCCATCTCTGGCGACAAGCTCCGGGGACGCACCTGCGCGGTGAGCTTTTTTCCACCAGCTGTGGAACATCTGCATCTAGCATTAATTTAAATTGCTGGATGGGTTTGACAACGTTCTAGCGAAATGTTTCAACAGCCAACGATTTGATGTCAGGTTGAAGCAGCTGTCAGAACTTTCAGGATCACCGAACATGTTGGCCAGCATGGTCTACTTCAGCCTTTTCATCGCAATGAAGTGGAACACAGTTTTTCTTGTGGAAGAGACGTATTTGGCTAAGCGATTGGCAGGGGAATGCTTGGAACTTGATGGCATCAGTAGCAATCAGATGATAGCTCGGCACGCTCATGCGTGCTTGCAGAAAGATACTGACATCAGCTTTGCAACACCCACCCCACCACACCTTTATAGTCCGTCAAACACATCTCTAGTATCATCAATGTATCATCTATAGTCATATGTTTCAATTGAAGGTTGCAATGTATTTATCACTTGTCTTCGGACCTCTTGGACTGATCGAGAGTCAAAGCAACCAGTGACTCACGCAGAAATTCTCATCACCATGACATGGCGTGGGACACTACAGCGTTCAGCCAATCATGGGAACCCCTGACTGTTGGAACATTCCTGCAAACTAAATGCTGCATCACCTCAGTAACAACTTGCTGTCCGGTAGAACCCCAAAAGATTAAACAACATGAATTCACATAAAAGTCATTCTCATAGCATTCAGGTGTTGTCTCATTGCGTTCAGGTGTCATGTTTGCAGCAGGGCAACTGCGCGCATTCATGTTTTGGATTTTGCTCTTCTACTGTTTGAAAAACTAAACAAAGGTGCACTATGTAAAAAGTAGTTTTCAACCAAATAGATGCCACTGTCATGTATTACTATTTTCGGTTGGTACTGTGTGTCTGTGTAATGATTGAGATAACTGCGCTGCAATGATGATGTTGGACTGTTTGCCATTGGCATTGCCACGCTCAAACCGCAACACTTGCAAACAATGACGCTTGTCACGCAACAAAAACCGATAGAAAGATTGTCTGACATGGTTTTAATGACCAAAAAATCACAAATTGAAGCTTGGCTGAATGGTCTTTACACGGAAAACCGGTATGGGCAGCGCATAACTTCAAAGCATGTTCATGCAGGGCGTCCCGGCGTCCCGGCACCCGTGATGACAGTCAAAATCAGACTTTCATTACCAGCACATAATTCGGGTTCCTGCAGGTTTGTTTGCATTGACATCATGTTCGTGCTGCTGTTGTCCCCTGCCATTCAAATTGCGGCTATTTCTTGAGCCGATCTGCAAATTGTTGTGCTTTGAAAGCTGTTTTTTTTAAACGGGGGGTGTGTATCTCAAAATATCATCTTGCCAAACTATGATTTTGCCAAAAATATTATTTTGCCAGAATGTCATGCTGCCAAAATATTGTGATGCCAAAAAATCAAAACTGAGTTTTCCCAAATATCAGTTTGCCACAATTGATGGGCCAAAATGTTCGCAAAATAACAATCTGGGTCGTCCCCAAACACAACATTTTGTACAATCACTGGGGGTGATGGTTCCATTGGAACCGTCGTCCCCTGTGATAGCTAACCGAACATGTCGCAAATACCAATCTGGGCCTAGGGTGATGGTTCCACTGGAACCATCGTCCTTTGTTAGCTTCGGACAGCTCTTTTTTCAGCTTTTGGAATCTTCTTGGAAATCCACTGAGTCAAGCTGATGCTTAGCACACTTGCAGGGGGTGATGGTTCCAGTGGAACCATCGTCTTTGAGAAGTGACCACGAAGGATGATCCTGAGATGCAGCAAAGGGATACTAGTTCAAAGCTATCAATCCATTTGCAAAAAGCTTTTGGCAACTTGATATTTTGCAAAACTAAGCTTTGAAAATTTGGCATCGCAACACTTTGGCAGCATGATATTCTGGCAAAATAATACTCTGGAAAAATGATAGTTTGTCAAAATGATATCTTGGGATACACACCGGCCGTTTTCCAAAGATGACTGCAGTTTTAAAACTAAAACACTTTGCAGAAAAGGCTCCCGAAACAGCCGCAATTTGAATGGGAGGGGACAACAGCAGCACGAACATGATTTCAATGCAAACAAACCTGCAGGAACCCGAATTATGTGCTGGTAATGAAAGTCTGATTTTGACTGACTAATGAAAAAGGCGAATGCGCTGTATTGTTCACTGCGCCAAAGATGGTGAAAGATTGGGTAGCTACTAGGCTCAGGCCTCCCCGCGGTGTAGCCGGAAAGACAGATCTGGCTGTCAACCAACTGAGCCATGGATTTCATGCAATCACCTTTGACCCATTGTATCGATGCCTGCCGTAGATATTCCTCTAATGAACTGGTATGCCCATGCTTTCCATTTCAGACATGTGAAGTTCATAGGTATGGAACGATTGTGATGGGTTCCAATGAAATTATGGTGGATGTACGCATTGTTCGACATGGTGGTCCTGCTCACCAAAAAAGCTTCAGGGATTGCCAATTTCACAGAAAGAGGTGTGCTCATGACATATGTGATGACTTTCAAGTGAGGATGACGGATTCACAGTGGCGTCACATTGCTCAGCATGACGACAGATTCATCCTGTATCAGGCTGCTGTCAGAGGTCGGGTGTTGGATGTGACCACGAAGAACTCAGGTATGTTGGCTAGTCCGGCCAATAGAATCCATTCCATGGATCATGATGTATGCACTTGTGGAGAGTTATTTGCCGGTGGCTTTTCCGGTTGGACACAGGCTCTGAGAAGATTGGAAGCCATGAACTTCAAGATCGATCATCGTTTTGCCCTGGAATGTGATGCTGAATGTGTCATGTTCTTTTCCAAATCTCATGATTTCAAGCATGTTTTTGGCCCAGAAGACTTCAGTTGTCTGCATGATGATCTTCCAACACATGTCCTTCTGCATGCCGATGTGAAGATTGGCGGTTGGATGCATCTGATCGGATGCCATGCTTATGATTTTCTGATGATGTCACCGCCCTGTCCACCTTGGTCCATGGCAACATCCGCCCAGGGTTTGATGAAGGAAGATGGCAGGTTGACATTAGTCTCATTTGGTCTCTGCAACTTGATTCGACCGAAAGTCCTGCTTTTCGAAAACGTTGCTGCAATGAAAAGTCATGACCAGTGGAGTTTCCTTCGTGACATGCTGCATTGGTGTGGGTACAACATCCGTTTTTCCAAACGCATGAACTTGAATGAAGTGGGGCCGCAGAACCGAGACAGGCTGATCTTGGTAGCCACGTTGGAAGGGGCTGACCTGCACCCACACATTCCAACGTCATGGCCGTTGCCTGTTAGACCCACCCTGGAGTCTTTTGATGCCATTCTGACCATGGAAGAGCCTTGGTCCAGCCAGTGTCGGCTTGAACCTGATGTCATGAAGATGTACCTGGACCCTGATTTGATGCCCAGTACTACTCACAGACGGAACTTGGATGTCAAAAGGTTGAAACAGGACTTTGAGCAGTATCGATTGCGTTTCCCTGAGAGCACTTTCGGATGTGTCATGGCCAATTATGCGTATGGTCACCTGCTGCCACAAGTGAATCTGAAAACCATGGGTCTATTTGGCACGCTCCTCGTGACCCCTGAAAGCATCAGATTCTTGTCAATACCTGAGATTCTCATTCTGATGGGTGGACTGGTCTCATGCTTCTTGCCCAAGTGTCACAGGACGGCTGTACGTATGTTGGGTAATGCAATTGCCACTCAACATGCGTTGATTGCGATTTGTAATGGGATTGCATTTCTTCAAGGCCTTACCCCGTTTGAAGTCCAGGAGATTTTCACTGAAGCCGTTTCAAGACGAATGATGGCATCAAACATCAAGTGGACTTTTGGAAATGATGAGACTTTCTTTGAAGTGGATGAGCTGGCATGTAGGCCCACCGTTCTCATGCATGCAATCAAAGATGTTACGCTGAAATGCCCCACGGAAGTTGTCAGGATTCACGCCGAAAGTGGTGTTCCAGTGTTGGAAGGCTTGAAGCTTCTCACAGGTGATGCGATGCCAAGTCAGATTTCTCTCATTCCGGGAGGAAATGTCGAACTCAGAGTTTCGATGCCAAACAACTTTGTAGTGAAGGATTCTGATGTATGCCTTTTCTCCGATGTGCCGACTGCCATTCGAATTCAACTGTCTGCCTTTCATGCCAATGAAAATCAATCGCCTTGCATTGTTGTGCTTTCTCAGAAGGGTACCTTTGTCTTCAAGCGTGAGTTTGGTATGAATGTTGCAGATGTGATTTCAATCATGAATCAGCATGTGTCTGTCCGATGTGCCTTCTTGGTTGGAATCCTTGGAGAAAACCATCCACCGGATATGATTTGTCCAAATGTGGTGATTGCCAGAGACTTCATTAGTTCATCCGACAATCTTCAGGTGCTGGATTTCATTCGTATCCATGTGGGGCTCGATGAGGTCTCTTTTCATGCTGACAACATGGCCATGAAGCTGTGTGTTGAGCTTTTTCAGAAGACGGCATTGGATGAAATCCTCGAATGCCTTGGATGGTTTCTGGTTGTGTCGGCTGAAGGATTTGTTGCGCGTGATGTCAGTAGCCTGCATCTCATCAGGAAGCCGGGAGCCATCGCACTGGTACATGATGATATGGTGTACTTCTTGGCGCTGCAGATGTTTCTGACAAGAATCCGAAATTGGTCTGAAATTGGTGTCAATCCCACCATCTTTTGCAGAATCAAACTCTGGAGGATTTGGGTGTGGGAAGGATACATTGATGCGAATGTGACCCTTGACCATTTTGACAGAGTCTGGAACATGATTTGTGGATGGTTTGGCATCAACAAACCCTGGAGATATGTGGTGGGCAACAGAACGGTGAACCCATCATGGCCCTTACATGGATTCATTTCACCAAATCATGAAGGTGAGACGGAGCTCAAGGTGTTTCTTCTCCTTGGCATGCATGGAGGAGGTGCTCCATCCCTCCGATCAGTGTCACAGGTGCGAACATCAGAAACGGCTGGATCTTTTGCTCACATGGCTGATCTTGAGGCAGATTCCTTCCAAGGTGCGATGAGAACTGCTCTGCAGAAACTTGTTGACGAATCTGACAGGACTGTTTATGCTGACATCAGTAATTTCCTGGAACTTGAGATGACTTTCAGTGATGATCTGCCTATGATGATTGGACCTTATGACATGCTCCGATCCTTTGTGGATGCACTCATCCAATCGGGAATTGAGAAGTGTCTGGCTTTCTGCGGATGGCTGGTCGTGTGTCACTTTGACAACATTTTTGATCCGGTGGAGGCACAGATCCTTTTTGTGAGAAAACCGAGTACGCCGGCAGTCTCCATTGATTTTCTGCGAGCTTTGTTGCATGCTTCCATGGTTTACCTTGGTATGCCCAAACCTGTCCATGAGGCGCATGATGCCATCAAGACGAAAATCAAACTGTGGGGTGCTGTGATCTTTCATGCCAACCTGCCCAGGGATTGTCCCATTCAAGATTTTTTTGATATCTGGGATCAAGCTGCCACGTTCACTGGATTTGAGAAAGTCATTCGGCTTGTCAGCCACACTGGTTGCACAGCCAATCCTGACTTTTCATTGCGACACTATTCCAGATGTGGACCTGATGACACCACTGTGGCGTCATTATCCTTCATGGGTGCGATTCATGGTGGTGGACCTGGAGTGAAAAACCCTGCTAACAAGCAGACTTTTACTGTCCAGCAAAAAAATGCTCTTGCAACTCTCATGATCGCCCAAGGTATTGACCTTCAAGAGTGCGTGAGGTATGTGGATAGTCTCCTGAAAAATGCAGGTCCGGATGCAATCGAGGCGATTCTCAACCAGAAAGCGCAGACCAAAAAGTGGGAAGGGTTAGTTCGCCTTTCAGATGCCTTGAGAATTCCCATTCCCGATACATCAAGCAAAGTGGACAAAGCCCGTAGGAAGGTGCAGCAGAAGTTTCATGAACAGTCCAAAGATCTTGATCGCATGCTTCCAATTGACCTACTTCAGTTGCAAGATGGCTTCTTGAAGAACTGTGATGAGACACCATGTGTGCAGATTCAGAAGATTCAACCAAACTGCTCAGGTGTTGTTCTGTCCAGTTTTCAGGATGCAAAGCCGTGGTTGGAGAATGGATGTCAGATTTCGCAGGATGAACTGTCCCTCATTGTTGTTGGTAGCTGCCATCATCCAATCAGTCAGGACTGTCAAAAGATTCGTGTGCCTGTTTTGCTGCATGGTGAACCGCTGGTGGTGTCCGGTTGCTTGCACCATTTGGGAGCCCAGAAAGCCACAATCTCCATTGATGATCAATTTCAGTTCCCGGTCAATGAAACGCAGGTTGTGTCAGTCACTGCCTTTGCCGATGAAATGACTTCTGATACCTGGAACAGTCTCAGGAAATCACCTGTCAAGTGTATGCTCCAGGTTCTATCGCAGGAGGCTGGGGATGTCACCTTGCTCTCACCGCCGTGGGGTCGTTCATTCCAGCGTAATGGCAAGAAATGTGATGCAGAGCTGGCCACATCAATTCAGATTCACATCAGGATTGAGAAAGGTGATCTTAGAAGAATTCTGAAGGCTTCAGGGAATGCTGGGCTTTACTGCACTCCAAAGACAGAAGACCGGAAAATCATGAGTGACTACATGGTCATCTGGTTGCATCAAAGTGCAGTTGAATTTGCAGTGTCCCTTTCCAAGGTGGATTCACATTGTGGAATAGTGAGAAATTCGAGAGGGGATCTCATGAACAAAGGCATCCGGTTTGAGAAGGCCGATTATGTGCATGCTTTTGCCATCTTGAAACCCGATGAAAAGGTTCCACAAATTGTATTGGCCAACCATCACTTCAAGATTGCACCGATACCGCTTGGATCGACAATGGACCAAGTTCAGACATGGATTTCATCCCAACAGTGGGAAGCCAAACCAGTGAAGCCTCTCAGTGGTGATTGCTGGTTATGCGTTGCTGAGAAACGTTTTGATGTGGTATTTGCCCAATGGAACGGAAATCCAGTGCTCATTCGATGGATGGAAGATCGTAAGGAGCATTCTCCTGTCATTCTTGCAGGTGACATGCAAAGGAGACAACCTGCCAAGAAAAATGACTCACTTGTTGAGGCTGCCCCTCCTGCAGCCAGTGGAGTGAATGATGATCCTTGGGGTACCTGGATTGCCAACAAGGGGGGAACTGGGATCTGTCTTGCCTCTGCGATCCCCAAACCCTCGAATGCTGCATTGCCACCTCGGAAGCTGGAAAGCCCAATCGAAGACCGCTTCACGAGACATGATACTGCCTTGCAAGACTACAAGCAACATACTGAGCAGGAGCTTGACACCTTGAAGGAATCCATTGCCAGGATCGAAAGAAGCATTGACCTTCAGAACACTAATATCCAAGCCAACTTGGAAATGACAAATGCTGAGTTCAAGTCAATCCGATCCGAAACAGCCAGCCAGCTCCAAGCCTTAACTGGTGCTTTCACTGAGTCCTTGCGATCCACCATTGCATCCCAAGAAGATCAGATGTCTCAGCAGTTTGCTGAGCTGAAAGAAATGATCATGGCCAGTTCTGTCTCCAAGAGCAGTGCTTCACCGCCGCAGAAGAAATCCAAAAAGAATGGTGCCGATGACAATGACTTGTGACTATTTGAGTTCTCCATTGTGACTGCAATTTGCGTGAGATTCATGGCTGCCCTGCACTCATTAATTCAATGGGATTTCCTCCGACTTGAAGTGAACCCTGCCTTCTTTAGAAGGAATGATAGTAGCCAGGTAGGTAGTTGTCTCATGGCCTCTTTTTGTATGCTTCCGGGCTTTGTCAAGTCTGACGGCATGCCATGTCCAGTTGGTGTCTTGCGGTTCTATTTCATGATTTGGTCCCTCAATTTCATTTGCATCCGTTGCTTTGTCCATTCGATGTTTCATGCGACACCAGTTGGTCAGGCTTCCAATCCAGGTCCTGACACATGTGGGATCCGTCTTGCAATTTGCAATCCAACCGCAGTCCATAAAAAAGTTGATGTGCTGATGAATTTTCAAGCCCAGATTGTTGCTGCCTCGGAAACCAGTGCTACCAATATTATCCAGAAACAGGTCACCAATGATTTTCGAAATATAAAGGCTTTCGATCCTTTTGGAGTCCTCCTGTGGCTCCCAAAAAAATGACCGTTGATAACCGACCATCTTTTCGTGGGGAGGCAGTTGGATCAGCTGTTTTCACCTCTTTGCCTTGTCGTGAGTTAAGATGTGAAATTCCTTTGGCATTAAAAGAATCCCAGAGATTTTCTTCATGCATTGTGAGATTTGCGGGAATTGAAGTTTTGATCATTTCTTTGTATGGGTTTGCCAACCGGTATAGGGAGGGCAAACGTCCCAATGATTTGCTCCTTGCTAGCCTGGTCCCGGTTATAACCGAGGTTGGGTTGCCGTTTATTATCTGTGGGGACTTCAATGAGCCTGTTGAGAAATTACCCTCCTATAAGTTCTTTAAGGACATGGGTGCAATTGAGGCCTTTAGATGGTACCATGCAAAACATGGTGTCATGTTGCCACCGACCTGTGGTGGGTCTACGCGTAACGACACCGCCATTTTCCACCCTTTAATTGCTGACAGGATTTTGGACATGTCCGTGCAGCCTGAATTTCAGATTGATGTTCATACGCCGCTTTTTGTTCAGCTTGATGTTGAGCAGTCATTTAACCATGTCACGACCTGGAGATTGCCAAAGACTTGGGCCCCATTTGCACCTTCCCGTGAAAACATTGCCCAGTTCTATGAACATATTGACTTTGATAATTTTTTTCACCAGAAAAAAGAATTGTCATCAGTTGACCTTGAACAGGCATTTCTTCACTGGTCCAGACGTGTCGAACAAGCTGTTGACAGGGCTGTTGCATTTGAGCACAGAATTGATCCTGTCCGACAACCCAGAAGTTGCCTGCACTCGTCCTATAAGGGTAGGTGTAGTTTTAAAAGTGTTTTACAGAACCAGCATAGGCCTGTCATCCGGTCCGATCGCCATGGAGGTTATATGCCACCCTGTGAGATTCTCACCCTGAGATGCAGACTTAAAATCAGGCAAGTGCGCCGTCTCAAGTCCCTTTGTAGGAGATACAAAGCACTGCCGCTTGACTCTGAAGGTTCTCCTTTGCAGAACCAATGCTTGCGTGATGCCTATTCTGAATGGAAGTGCATTCTCAATGCGAAGGGATATGGAAATTGCTGGTCGAATTGGATCATGGCATTTGAACTTGTCCCGGCTCTCAGTTTGTGGCTTCCAACCTTTGAGGTTTTGGACCTTGTAACGCAGATTACACAACATGACTGTGATCACAGCTGTCGGGATGAATCTCGGAAGAGAGCTCTTTGTTACAAGGCCAAGATCCATATTGATAATCATGATGACTATGGGAGAATGAGTTACAAAATCATTCAAGCAAAAGAATCATCTCCATTGTCGGAAGTCCCTGTGCAAAAGACCACACATGTGCGGTTGCTGAGATCAAGGCATGGGCATACCGCATTGTTGATGGATGATGACATTGATGTTCCCTCCATTTGCAAACTGAAGTTAGAAGAGGCAGAAATCGATTTCATTGGACAGGAGGGGAGGAAGATTTTTTTCAAACATGTCAGTGGCCGGCTTCCATCAAGTGGTGTTCTTACCATTTCTTTTGTTGCCGTGACTGCCCATGAGATTGGTGATGAGTTTTCCAGATTCTGGTCCACCATGTGGAAAAGGGATCCAAGGGATGACCAATTCAGTGAGTCTGGATGGCGGCAATTTGAGAACATTCTGGAGGAAACGCCTTTGCCGAAGATTCCACAGATTGCCTATCCTTTCATGTGTGTCGACACATGGATGAAATTGGTGGCCAGTCTTCCTTCTGGTAAAGCTACTGGTCCCTGCGGATGGTCCAATGATGAGCTTAAACTCTTGCCAAGAATTTGCATTGCTGATCTTTGCTGGATCTTTCACCGTGTTGCCGATGTTGGTTTCAGTTCGAACATGATGATGGCCAAGACGGTTCTTTTGGCCAAGGTTCCAATTCCGCAGTCGATGAACCATGCAAGACCGATCACCATTTTGAGTTGCTTGTATAGACTTTTTGGAAAATTTGTCTTTAGACATACTGCTGGAGTCTGGAGACATTATCTTCCCTTTCCGATTTCTGGTGGACTTCCCGGGAGGGGGGTTAAGGAATTAGCCTTTGCACAGAAGCGATGCATTGAGGATGCCGTCCTGAAAGGTGAATGCATTGGAGGTTTCTCTCTTGACCTCATTAAAGCTTATAACACCTTTGGTAGGTATGCTGTATCCCGAATTATGCTCAAGTTAGGTGTTCCTATTTGCCTCTTGGATGCGTGGATTGCAAGCCTTGATGTTATGGAGAGGTTTCCGCAGATCAATGGAGTTGTGACCAAATCGATTTCATCAACGACTGGGGTACCTGAAGGATGCTCCATTAGTGTCTTGTCCATGTTGGCCACGTCCTCATTGTATTACTTCAGGTTGGCTCAACCCAATGTGATGCCCTTTGCATATGCAGATAACTGGAGTTGGATGTCTCGACAGCAACGTGCTCACTTCGAGACTTTTTCAAAAATGCAAGCTTTGGTACAGTCCATGCGTCTGCAGGTTGACTATCAGAAAAGTTGGCATTGGGGCACTACCAAAGCTTTTCGTGATTCATGTGATGAGTTTCAATCGAGACAAGATAATCCTGGCGAAACTGTCCAAATCTTGTCTTGTGTTAAGGACCTTGGTGAACTTGTGCATTACAATAAGAGTGCATCCATTGGTTTTATCCGTGACAAAATTGATGAGGGCATTCGTCGGATTCAGCGCATTGAGTGGTTGCCTTGCGATCTACAACGTAAAGCATTGTTCATTCAAACATCTGTCTGGCCTTATATGTTGTACAGTTGTGATACAACATACATTGGTCAGAGGCATTTTGAGAAGATACGCCGTGCGGTTGTCAACACCCTGGTGGGACATTGGCATGCAGCATCTCCCATGTTGGCCTGCAACTTTTTGTCCAAGTTCTTGGTGGATCCTTTTTTCTACACAATTTGTTTGTGTGCTCGTGTTTTGCGCCGGTTGGCATCGGTACAGTAAGACATCGCTGTTCAAACTGTTGCTTTTGCTTCAGGTTTTGATGGGAAGAGACCCTTTGGACCTGCTAGTACTTTTAACTACTACCTTGATCAGCTTGGATGGTGTTTAGATGAATCTGGGAACATTCAGGGACCGGAGCATCTCTCATGCAATGTGCTCAGAGACCCTATCAAGAAGATCATCAACACTTTTAGGGCTATGTGGACCTACTATGTGATTTGGTCAATGGATCGAAAGGGCATTGGTGAACATCTTCCTGATCCCAGGTTAGCAGTGAGAATTTTTTCATCCATGCCGGATGATGTGCAGCAATTGATTAAACTGAATGTTGTTGGAGGTTTCCAAACCATGAGCATGAAAGCCAAGTGGGACACAGATGTCAGCGACAAATGCCCGTTTTGTGGCGAATGTGACACGAGGGAGCATAGGCTTTTACACTGTCCGGTTGGTTTGAAAGTGCGCGAGAATCATGCATCAGCAGTTGATACTCTCAGGGATCAACGTCAGGAATGGGTGTACATACCTTTACCACGCCAACATGACATGTGCATTCTCCTCAGAGCGTATTTGAAGTTGATCAAACCACCTGTTATTCCCGTTCCTTTTGAGGTTCCAGAGGATACTTTACGTTTTTTCACAGATGGAGGCTCAATTCATCCTGCTTGTGCTTCTGCACGAATCGCCTCATGGGCGGTGATACAAGATACTGCTGGATCAGATTCACAACGAAGAGATGTTGCGGCTTTCATTAATGATTACAATCCGAAATTTCCATGTTTCAAAGTGGTTGCTCTGGGAATTGTCCATGGTGAACAGACAGTGGCACGTGGTGAACTTTTTGCTACACTTACAGCTGTGCGGACTGCGTTGAGAATCCAGCCGATCAGAAAGGCTGTTTTCTACACTGATGCCAAATATGTGTGTTGCATAATTCGACTCATCACGACTGGCCTTTGGAGATTTGTCCTACACAAACTTCCCAATTGTGACTTGGTGGAGGAACTGGCACAGATCTGGAGACCGGATCTCTTTACTATTCGCAAAGTCAAGAGTCACAGGAAGTTTGAATCCGCTGTGGATTTCAACGACCTATGGGAAATCGCTGGTAATTTTTGTGCTGATATTTGGCTGCCACCTCTGCTCTGCGATCGGTGCCGAGTGACATTAGGAAGTTGGCTGATGAAATTGCAGGACACACCAAAAAGGAAGAAACGTTGTTTCGTGATGTTTTGCATTACTTAGCCGATTTCAATAAGGTGAGATGTGAAGCGATGAGCTCAGATCCCCATGTTTATGGAGGTCCCTCAACTTCAATGCAAATACCGAGATGCCCACCTCAGGTTTCTGGTGGTCTTTTTCAATCGAACTTGATGGGTGATGAAGCTGCCACTTTTCTGAAAAATTTTCATCCTGATGGATACTGTGCATTGCCGTCTGTGGACTGTGATGACTCAATATTTTCCATGTGTCTTCAAGGTGTCAATGTTTCCAAAGCTGTTAAGTTGTGGCTGGAGACCTTGCTTTGGCCGCCTGATGTTGATTGTGATGATGCCTCAGATTGGGGTGCATCATGGTTTGAACTTGCTGTTTCTTTCTACATGTACACTGGTTTTCGTTTCCCCGTGCGTATTGGGGGTGCTGGAAACAAATCTCGCTATGCGGATTATGGCTCTGATGAAGCACTTATCCTTCCGGGACACCAACATGCCGCAGTACTTCAAGGGATTTGTTTGCGAAATGCTATTCAGACTCTTTCGACTGTCATGGAGCAGAAAATCTTTCCCACTTTCAAGACGTTCAAGTGTCGAATTCTCACAAGGTTTGGAATGAAAGGGGTGGTCGCTGGGGTTCCTCGAAGACCCATCATTCCCAATCCATGTGAAACGATGGATTTCGTTGTGAATTATGTTTCCAACATGACTGGCTTGGCTCTTAACGAGCCAATCTTCGTGAAGGATCTTCAACCTACTCTACTTTTTGACCGTATCCCTGAAATTTCTGCGGCTGACCGCCACAACCGATACGCTTCCTTCATGAAGGGCTTGAGAAAGCGGAATGCATGTGCTGCGTTGGATGATGATAATTAGGTGCGTGCATGTGTAATTAGATTGTTATTCTCTCTATCTCCCGCCACCTGTGCTTGGGAATAGAGAATGTGGCGTCGACTTATGACACACATGGCCCGCGTGAAAGATTGGGTTGCGTTTTATCATCGCGGGTGCCGGGACGCCGGGACGCCCTCCATGAACATGCTTTGTTTGAAGTCATGCGCTGCCCATACCGGTTTTTCAGACAAGCTTGAATTTGATATTTTTTGCTCATGAAAACCATGTTAGTCGATCTTTCCATGGGTTTATGTTACGCCATAAGGGTCACTGTTTGCTAGTGTTGCGGTGTGAGCATGGCAGTGCCAATGGCAAGCAGTCCAACACCATCATTGCAGCACAATTATTCGAATCATTGCGCAGACACACAGTACCAATGCAATAAAACCTAAGCATTCATTGGATTGAAGATTGCATTGTGCATGGTGCACCTTAGTTCAGCCCTGCATACCGTAGAATGCAAACTCCAGAGCATGACTGTGTTGCAAAAATCAACGAAAAAAGTGCGTGCAGTTTCCTTGCGTCTGAGTCAAACCGCCAACATAACACCTGAATGTAATGAGACAACACCTAAATGCTAGGAAAATGACTTATAATCTTCTCAAAAATCGGACCACCATCTCAAGTCGGATGTTTTTCCCCCGACGAAGACAGCAATTGAAACACGTTGAAAACAGCTACGCAATGCTTCAAAAAAAACCGTTTAAGGTAACCGATCAGTTGAGAGATGGGTCTGGGTCAAAATATCATCAGCTAACTCAAAAATGCGATGTTACTGAACAAAAACAACAACATTTGTGGTATTCTGTGGTCTCATGGGTGTTCACAAATTACCCAAAAACCCAAATTTTGAAGACCCGGCCTCGTTTCGCTTGGTGGGCACCCGTGGAGATAGCGATTGGTCTGGCGACGTTCTCCTGCAGCAACTTGTGTATACACATTCACGCATATCTGTATTTACTTACAGTAGCTATTACATATTCGTGTATTAATGTTGTGTTTCTTATGTGCACGTCACATTTTCTAGAGTTTGTATAGATGCATGATGATATATTGAATTATATTGATGATATACGTGGTTCATCAAAAAGAAGTAATCACTTCCCCTAGGGGACATCGCAGAGCCATCATGCCATTCATCAGGATGAACAAAACACCTTTTTCAGGCTACTCCTATTGTTCGAATCAGCCATTTAATTTATCCAATATGATCAATATTCTGTGTCTATGTTGATCAGTGTCACTATCTGTTGCACAACTGTGTTTTTTTTGTTGGTTTCAAAGTTCTGACCATTTTCTTCCGCATGAAATCTGATTCTTGATGGGCAAATAGTCATCAGCTCATACCAAATGCAGCATGTCAATTGAACAAAACACCTACGACATGCACTAAATGCGGCTTCTCATGGTGAAGGGCCCCTTGGGCTATGATGTTGGTTTCTCCGACAATCGTTTGCAGAATCCAGTGGAATTGATCAGCATTTTCCCAGCTGAAGACACCATTTCTTCCCATGGTTTTCCTATTTGTTGTTGGTTAACATATCCAAAAAAATATGGTTGATGAAAAAATCCCCATATCCCCATCATGGTATCCGGCGTTCATTAAACCCGGAATCATATCTGGAACTATCATATTGAGCCAATGTATATATTCCGAATTATCTCGGTTTGTCTGAAAGTCGGGTATCCTTAAATCCACTTGGTTGATCATCTTCTAAAGTTGCCATTGCGGAGGGTATACCCATTTCCAAACACTCTCACATTTTATAATATTTAATAATTCCCATGAAATACCCATTACATAAACCCGGTCTTTGTTGGTAGAATCATGATATATCATTATATTTCTATCCAAGGTATCGGCTCTGGAGGTGTGGAGGAGTGTCCCCCCTCGCATCTCTCAGTCTTTCCTTAGGGGGATGCGCATGATCGCGCGCTGCCTCGCACTGACACTTTGTGGCATTGGGTCCATTAGCGATTTCTCGAAGGCAGGGGAAAGAGCATTCTTGGCATCGCCTACTGCGCAGGAAGAGGCGCAAGGCG
>Ga0126342_10009578_pt1 | contig 17361 bp, 11 predicted proteins | sample Cyp1metagenome_FD_92528 | JGI IMG/M metagenome (GOLD analysis project Ga0126342, IMG submission 92528) | Coral microbial communities from Lord Howe Island, Old Settlement Bay, Australia - Cyphastrea 1 metagenome | ecosystem: Host-associated > Invertebrates > Cnidaria > Coral ... | reverse complement strand
TGACAATTTCTTTGAAGGGGCAGGCGTGCAACGAAACATTAAAGATAAAATTATAGAGGTGGCCGCAAACCGGGGGAGGTGGTTTCAAGTAGTTGGCGCTGTTAGATTTCGGTGGCGTCGCCTACGGGAGGGCCACGAGAACGGCCGCGCCCATGGCAGTTAAAAAAAAAAAACATAAATAGCCATTGAATGGATGGATGGATGAATTACTGGATGGATGGGCGAGCTACTATTTTCTTTGTTGAGCTACTGAGCGACCCCTTCGCTCGGGCACCTCTTCTCTCTGAGCTATTTCTTCTCTGAGCAGCCACTTATTATCTGGGCTACTTCTGCAACCCAATTCTTTTCTTCGCGCAGCTGTTACAATGCTTTTAGCAACCTCCAGCTGCAATCCCGCTTGCCAGGGTCCCCGCCCATCACTGCTGCTTTGCTGCGCGTAGCCATGCCATTGCATTTTGTCACAAACAGTTGCAAACGCGGATAGCAGGAGTGTCGCACCAAATCGACCAATGTTCGTGCAGCGCTGACAATGGGGACGATTCCGCACTGCTCCGAACGTGTCAGTTTTCGGCGCTTATGAGAAATCGAGCTCTCGCTACAGTCTCGTGCAAATTTTGCTGGCCCCATCTTCCAAAGTGCTCTGAGCATGCCAGTTTTTTTTAACACTTTGCAGTGCAAATCGAGCTCTTGCCACAGTCCTGTGCACTTTTTTCGGCAACTTTTGCAGATCGAGGCCCGCACCTGCGGAAACAGTGACACCCAGGGGACGCATCCCCCGAAAAAACAGAGGGTTTGGCGTTCACCCGTAAATTCACGTGTTCCCGAACTGTTGCTCTTCTCTGCTGCTCGCACCCGCAAACTGCTCTTGCTCACTATGTGGTTGACATGATGACAAGACTGCCCCTGGACATTCGTCCGTAATTCAGAAGTTTTTGACGAACAAAACTTCCTTTGAATATAGTATATACAGGTTTTGTCTGAACGATGGGACGCCTTCCAAAAAATCACTTCAATGGGGATAATCATGACCAATTAGTGGATGGGATGGCGTGCCGCACTTTCAGGCGCGCCCATGTGAAAAATTATAGGATGCGAAATTTGGGATATGATGTTATTGTGATCTCCTGCATTTACTGTATGATATGATATGATGATGTCAACGGTCTGATACTGTATGATCCAATATATATATATATATACTTGTAATATGTACATGCGTAGCCTTCCTTCACACAGCAGACTGGTCAATGGGGTGGGGGCACAGCCATTCCTTCTTTAGCTTGTGAAACGCACCGAAATGAAAATAAGACTGTCGGTGATCCTATGCAATTATACACGCACCATATTGCATCTACGTCATACATCGTTGATAGATTTGACGCAGTTGATACATGTACATGTCCATGTCATATGCATATATATATATACACGTCACTTTTTTAAAGCATATGTACAGTATGTTGAGTGTGTATCTCTATCCATGCACGTGTATATATATATATATGTATATATATGTATATATATATATGTATATATCTATATGTATATATATATGTGTGTGTATATGTATATATATATATATGTAGAATGAATGAGTGAATGGCAAATAAATAGAAACAAACATAAATTAAACATATTAAATAGATTAAATAAATGATAAATAAAAATAATAAATTAAATAAATTAAATAAAAAAATAAGTAAAATAATAAAACACATAAACTAGATAACATGAATAACATTGAATAAATATATGGGAAATATCGCGAGGGAGAGAGACCTGCAAACTGCACTGAGGACTGGCTGGTTCCATCGTGCCGATGCCTCCAGAGGCGCAGCCGGTGCCAGTCCGCTACGCCCTGCTGAACCTCAGCGCCGTGCCCATTGGGTGCCTCGGAGAAATGACATGTGCCCTGGATTAGTCCCAGAGACAGCCAGAGACCTTGGAAATCTGGTGAGTTTTCGGGACATTTTAGGGGATTTACATGAGGTAAACCTATGAATACCGGAGGTTTTTGAATTTTTGTACATTTCAAATAGGGATGCAGGAAAACTCTATACAGGTCTCTGGTGATTCTGAGAAGATTTTCTCGGGATTTTGCCAATTTTCGTAATTGAAAACATATTGGCAGAACATCGGATTCCGAGTATTGGGGCATGTTTAGTGGGCTGACCCAAGCTCATATCCAATAAACAATTTAAGACGAAGATCTTGTTTTGATTTGGCCACCCGACCCTTGAGATGTTTGTTTCCTCACATGATTGGGAATAGTCAGGAATTCAGGAACCAGCTTCATAACCAGAATTTTCACCTACTCTGGTTCATTTGCTTGTGACGTATGGAACTCCGGAATGCCAGTCCCCAGCCCCGGATTGGTGAGGGCACTGCATCATGAAGGTGAACGTCCCAACTTCATCCAATATATTGCTCCATGTCTCATGTTCCCTGAATGTATGGCAGCTTTCCAAGATTCCAGCTACATCCACAATCATTCATAACATAAGACAACATATTCAGCCATAACAATATGCTATACAATATAAATTAGTTTCATAAGAGTTTGAATATTATGCCAGAATTAAATAGAATTTTGTCATATTCACCCACACCAAAGCCATGACATGTTGGACAAGATCATCCCCACATCATCCCCGTCCCCACATAGAGACTGTGGCTACCGAGGCTTTGCCTCAAGTTGCAGGATAAGCCTGGCCAAATAGATCCTTGATCTCTGCGTGGTGAATCCCGGGGTCAGAGTCACATATCCACATCTATCTATATATATATATATATATTTCTATATATATATATATTATATATACATACTATTATTATTATCATTATTATCATTATTATCATCATTATTATCATTATTAGCATCATTATTATTATCAGTACTATTTTCATTTTTATTATTAGCATCATTATTATGATATTATATGTGCAACATGTATATTCTATATGTATGTGTGTGTAATCATGCTAGAGATTCGCACACACACATGATCACACATGTGTAGTTACATTACATTTGTTTGTTTTTTTGTTGAGCTGTTTTTTCGTTCCTTCATTCCTTCCTTCGTTCCTTCATTCCTTCCTTCGTTCATTCATCCGTTCATTCATTCAATCATTCAATCATTCATTCATTCATTCATTCACTCACTCACTCACTCATTCACTCGTTCACCCGTTCACTCATTCACTCAGTCATTCCTTCATTCCTTTATTCCTTCATTCCTTCATTCCTTCCTTAGAGCCTTTATGATCATTGCTCCCGGCAAAGTCCTCGCCCTTGCTGAGTGCTGGATGGATGTGCCTCCCACGGGGCAAGCCTGGCGTTGTTTGGATCGCATCGACTTCGCCTTCCCTCCCAGCCTGGGTGTTGCGGCCGCTGGCGCTGCATGCTGCATGGGGGGAATCCACGCTGCTTTTTTTTTGTGGCTACATTATGGCGAACTACTGTGCCCACAAAATCTATCAAAATCTGGCGTGCGTGCTCTTGAACGACATGAACCGTTCCATTTTTGGGAGAAAACTATGTTCAGCCACATCTTTAGATTTCTGTGACGTGCTTGAGTCGTTGTAGCCAGGGGTAGCCCATGGGCCCACACGGCCATCAACCACCAAGAATTGTCGAATTCCTGGTGTCAAGCCAGTCACTGCTGACGTGACCGGGGGGTGGCACCTTAAGGTCGCGAAGCCGCACCTGCCTGCGCAGCAGCGGCAGACAGAGCGGCTAGACCTGGGCCTATTGAACTCAGTGAGGAGAAATGTGGGGAGGGTGGATGTATCAGTTATGGCAATAGCAACCTTAGTAATAGCCATAGTAAATAGCAATAGTTTAATATATATATATATATAGCAATAGTAATGTTATTTTTATAACACGGTAACCTATGGCTACACTATAATTACTGTATGTATCGTATCGTATGGGTATTTCTTCAATTCGAGGATCCCCAATAGCTGGATGATGCTGGATGGTTTATTTCATGGAAAATCCCAATCTAAAATTAGGATGATTTAGGGGTACCTCCATTTTAGGAGACATCCATATAGTAACCCATATAGTATATTGCAGTTAAAACAATATATAATAAACCACCTATTTGGGAATGATAACCATACCACCTAGAAAGATGGTGATTGTCTGGGGGATGGTTTATAATTGTTTTACCCACATCAGTCCCCTTGCATCATAGTAAACATAGTTATGAAATTTGCCAGAAGGTAACGTGAACAAGTTTATTGCTGGATTTACTGTATAGTGTTTCACTATGGCATTTTAGTAAACAGTGAAATACTATAGTCTATAGTAAACTATAGTAATACTACGGTTTTTATAGCAATAATAACGCTATGTTAATATTATTCATATAGTAACATCGAATAATAGTGAACACAATGAATACCATTGTAACCTTGGATCACTGTGAGAATGAACAAAATGTAGGAAGGTAAAATCCTAATAAGATAGTGAAGATTGTTTTTTCTATTTTATTGAGTTACCATATATTTGTCTCGCATAGTACATCTACATGTGCACAATTTGTATGGTCTTATCGATATTTTATAGATTACCATATAAGGAAGACTATTCCATGTATTAAATGTGCATACCCTCTGGTCATTTAACATAGCTATGGAAAATGGATGAAAATGGTTCATTTATTTTACCTCGTAAAAAATTGCGATTTCCGTTGTTATGTAATTTGCCAGAGGGTAACGGTAACCATTGATTTACTAAGCGGTTCTACTATATCTGAAATAGATTAGAATAGTATCAGTATGGAGAGAGAGAGAGAGAGAGTGTCAGTATTAGTTGTAATGAAATATGAATAGTAACCAATAACTCCTGGGCAGATTATAGTACTCCAATGTAGTCCATAAGTCTTTTGCCCTGATGATACAATATATTAAGTACTCCCAATAAGGGACCCCAAAATGAATCGATCTAGTACCAAACCAGAGTTTCGAGGAGGATGTTAATATTGAGATGCTGGGAGAAATAGTGTGAGTGGTAAACAGTTCACTGCAAATTTTTTTTGGGCAAGAAGTTCATTGGTTGATAGTCTGTAGATGAGTTGGTCATTGACCCGCAGAACATCTTGATTTATTGTGGCCAAGGTCCCCCTGTTTTGGCAGAGATTGGGGATGCCCTGTTTCGCCATCGCTGGAGGATTCCGAATTCGAACCTCATGGTGCAGCTACTGCGACCCAGCGTGCTTGGGGCTGTGATTCTGGTGTCTTCGCTGCCTGGTTGCAATCCGGTCGAAGCCAATGGGCACAACGACGGACAATTTACTGAGAACCATCCAAGTGAACAAACAGGATAACCATAAACTGATTTGGTTTGGGGTCAACCCAACGTTGGATGATTCCCTGCAAAATTAAAGATATTCAAGGACAATTAATTTCGTAGTTTGTTGGGCACACATATTGACCTTTTCCATCCTTTTCCCTTGTTCCCCTGTCAAAGGATTGGTGTAAGGGAAAACCTACAGGAAACCATAGGTGTTCCCATGAAATATGGGTTTTCCCTGTAAATTTTCCCTTAAACCAATCCATTGTTCCCCGTGTTTTGAACGTTTCGGCTTAGCTAAGGAAAGTGTTGATTTTCAACGAGACTTCTGTCCCTCTGGCCCTACGCTTTGACAGCGCCATCCCGTTGCAACTTGGCGCCGTCAAAGCGGTGGTGAGCCTCGGAGAGGTTTGCTGGCCAGAGGTTATATACGCATCACACAATATCACACACATATACCGTTTATATACTATATATAAAAATATAATAAATATTATATATATATACATACGCACAATTAAAGGGCCACTGAACAGAACTATCTCTAGACCGAGGTTATACCGGGGTTTGGCGTGTGTGTAAATATTTTTTTTTTGCGTTTTTTATGGTCCAGGCGGGTGTTTTGAATGATCAAATTTGAACAATGTTACAGCTGGCAATTTGAAACTGTCAGCCATTATTCCCGATGATGTTTCAAATGAGGTCGTAGATTGTTGTAGGGTCTCCCAGTCTGTGGACATCCCAGTCTGTGGACATCCAACTTCGGAAAGGTGCATGGGATTCATTTTCACGACTTATCTCCCTATTTTCGTTGCTCAACACAGGTTTTCAACATGTTCTTGAAATCCTATTTTTCAGATCAGATCCTGTAAACTCTTAACTAAAATCATGTTAAATGCTTTTTTCAGCCAAAATTCCCATTTGAACTTTCCATTTCCAAAATATTTCAAACAAATTTCCAGCCCACTCGCCACCGGACCAGGGTGTGGACAAGCTGTGCTACCAGCGCTATCGTGGACGGCTCATCGCACCTGACGGAGTCCGACATCCGTCAGGGACAAACGCCAGGACGCCAGATGGATTGACTGGGAACTGGTTGCTGGATATAGATGATATACCCCCAAGATCCCCCAAACAATGGAAAGAGGAATTTGTTATGATTTGTTAGTATACCAGTATACAGTATACCACTATATAGTAGGTTTTATTGTTCTATCGTTTTTGGGTGTATGCTGTAGATGAACGATTCAAGACAAGAATGAGATTATAATAGACGATCACAAAGCTCGTTGTAAACCAAGACGAGTGAAGCGGTGAAGCGTGGTCAATGGGTTGGTTGAGTCATCTTTCTTGGCTGCCATGATGAGCCCACGATTAGTATATCATCTTGATAGATGTTGAGCCACGCGTTCCCCGTAACATTAAAAACTCCATGGTGTGGAAGTGCATCACCTGGCACCGATGAACAGCTATGGAAAGACGACGACTGAACCAGAGGCTGAGATATTATATTTTGATTCTATTTCATATTATTTCATATTATTTCATACTATTTCATATTATTCCATATTATTTCATATTATTTCATATTATTTCATATTATTCCATATTATTTCATATTATTTCATATTATTTCATATTATTTCATATTATTTCATAGTATTTCATATTATTTCATATTTCCCATTGATATTTTCCATGGATAACTCATTAACCATACGTTACCCATAGGTTTTATATGGTTTAATCTTCAGTTTCGGCGAAATCGCCAGGCGCTGTTCCGTCCTGGCTGATGCCTGGAGCCTTTGCCAGCGTGCCACTGGAACTGCCCCAGCAGGACGAGGATGACGAGGATGATGAGGTCGGGAGCTGGTAAAATATGCTGAAGAAAATGAGGATTTTATTTTATAGAGATTTTATAAGTTTTTTTTTCATGGGTTTTTTATAGCAACAGTTCGAATATCATGGCGATATGATGGGATAGCACACCCCACTGTTAAAAATAATGGTCATGTTAATGTTGTTTTTCTGGGATCTGGAAGGAGATTGCGGAAAGTCAAATGATCAGAATAGTTCAGATTTGAAAATCATCACCTTTCAGAGTAGTTTAAATATGTTTTCTTGGATGTACATCGGATGATGGTGTGGAATGCGGCGAGGAAAGCAACTTGGTCCCAAATGAGTTTGGCACTTTTGAGTCGCAAACCATTTGATTTCTGGGGCATATACACCTTGCATATATGTGTTATATATGACTTATATAACACACACATATAATATATATAACATTATATATATATATATATTATATACATACAACACACATATTTAAATATAGTCATATATAGTTATATAAATATTTACATATATATATATATATTATAGTTATATTATATATAGTTTTATATAGGTAAATATATGTATGTATATATATATATATATTTATTTATTTATGTTATGTATTTATTTATTTAGCCAATCTCAAAGCATCATTTTGAGCCACGCTCTACTCTTACGGTTCTACTCTTGACTTCTCCAGGGTGCGACCATCTGGGAAGTGATGATGAAGACCCAGCCCAACCAGCGGGGCAGAGCCTGCATCAACACCAGCAGCAGCTTCGCAGACATCCAGTGCCCGGGGCTGCGATCGCTGCGATTTTTGGGTGTTGGGTCGAGTGCCAATGGGCCAAGGCTGGCCATTTTAGTGACAAACCATGCATTTTTCTAAGTATTATTGTGTCTGGGGCTTCACAAGAACTTGAGACCACAAACCAGCCATAGTGAAGTTGCGCTATGACCCAATGTTTCGGTGTTTCGGGCAGTTTTCTTTTAACATGTGGCTTCATTGAAGGCACTTGATGGTCAGGGATGGCAAGGGAAACCACCCCGAGAGGCTTCGTTTGGTTACCAGCTATATTTTAAAAACATACATTTATAAATCAAGAATTGAAATTGATAATTGTATCTATAATTATCTAGTTTATTCTACTGTCTAAGGTTTCGAATGTATAAACAAACAAACAGTAACAAACATTAACCAACTGCACGATAGTGTTTATTCTAGTTTCTAGACCAATTTCCAACCAAATCTAATTCTGAGGAGCCTCCCTTGATTCCCTTGATTCTAATTTACCCAGATCTTTTTTGCACCAGGTGTGGGAATCATCACGTGCTGGCTGTGGTGGACTACAACCAATCTGCACCACCTGCCTGCGAAGAATGGCTGAGGATAAAGCTGCTACCTCCATTGCAACTCACCTCCTGCTTGCCTTGTGGCCTGGCTGATTGATGGCATCTTTAAAGATGTTCCGTCCAACCCGGACGTTGCTCCACCCTTACAATCATCATCATCATCCTCATCATCATCATCGTCATCATTATGGATTAAATATACATCTACATATTGAAAGTCCACCACCGACATGGCATTTCAAAAATACGCAACCTTTCCGCAAGTCCGGCGCGGAGCAACGTCAGGGTTTAACGTGGGAAAACCAAAAATAAATCAACCAAACTTGGGGATGGTAAACATACCACGAATAAAAATGGTGATGACTTGGGGATGGTTTTTGAAATTGTGTTTACAACATTAGTATGTGTATATATGTGTAAAAAAAATTGGTTCTTTGTAACCCCCGATAGGTTTTTGGACAAGTAAAATCATGTGAAATCATGTTTGTTGTTCTGGAGAGTTGTGGCTTTCCGTGGGGGCAATGGCAATGCTGAGGCGGCAGCTAAAGGGGTTAAAGCAAGTGATAATCTCCATCAATTTCCTGCCATATTTTTTTCCCGACGACCCACTGATGTCCATCACTGAGGCAAAGTTGAAGTGCAATACTACGGGCAGGATGAAGAAGCAGAGTCAGCACGTGAAGTGATTCTCTCTGAGACAGGCGAGGAAATATCCGAATGACCTCCAACTCACCAGTGATAGCCAGCTGATGTATGGGGAGACCCACAGCGGTAGCAAGTTTCCCAAGTACCCCAGGGGTTCGGAGGTGGTCAGGCTGCCATTCCCTTTGGTAATCTAAAGTTATGGACAGGCACCATTTTCAAACGGCCATCTATAAACGGCCATCCATAGCAAACTCTTGATTACCCTAGGGTATTCATCCTCCATGTCGTGCCAAGTTCCTCCATATTCCTTCATTAACTGCAAGGTGGTGCCCGGTGATGTTTGTTGCTTTATAACGTTTATAATCCCATGCCCATCCCATAGTTATTTCATCACCAGAAACCCAAGTGAAATGTCTGTTATGAACCAACTTCGCCAAGCTAAATTCCACCCCCCCTTGAATACCCCATGAAAATTATAGATGAAATCCCATTCACTCACCATTTTTGGGGCGGCGCAGATACGGTGCAAATCTACGACCTCCCCTTCCCCCAGAGCGTCCGCCTTCGTGCGCGGATTTCGGGTGGCACCTGGTCCACTTGGGGATATCTGGAGCTGAACGAAGAGGCGGATTACGGCGAGGGTGGATTTGGGGCGCTGGGTCTCTTGACATGAATGATTTCCGTATTGGTATGGATACCCTCTGGTAATTTAACATAGCTATTGAAAATTACCATTTTCAATGGGTAAATCCACTATTTCTATGGCCATTTTCAATAGCTATGTCAGCCATTACCAGAGGGTATTATGGATCAAAATCAATGACTTGGGGGACCTCAATGATTTCCCATGACTTGGGTTTAGGATTCACCAATGATTGGGGGACTCAATTTTGACCCGTACCCATGTGACTGGGGCAATAAACATCCAGCTATACCAGCTATGACTTAGGGCACCATTGTGTGTATAATTAATGGATGATATTTGGGATATATAGAAACAACGAGCCTCTTACAATGGATGATAGGATGGTATATAAGAAATTTCAATGATCATCTATGGATTACCCCGTATATATATATAAAATAGGGATTTTGAACATCAACAATAGGCTAGGGATTGCAATAGGGAGAATGGGGATTAATCATTGCCATGGCGCCATGGCATAAATTCCCCTTATATTGTACGGTGCTTTTCCCAGAAAAACACCTCCATTTTTGTTGGGGATTTCGCATTGCCATGTTTGATTACCAGGGGTATCTGAAAATGTAAGATTTAAAGCCCAAAATGGCAACTTTGTTCTTTGGGAAAATGACGTTGAACCACTGGATTCAGGGGATGATATCTTATTGTTAGACAAACCCAAATGGATGAAAAACATGGATGAGTTTCATCCTGCAGGTATTTAATCATGCAGGCATAGATGCATGTAAATTGTAAAAGATGACCATTGAAATGCTTTCACAATGCAGGCAAATGCATGTAATTACATACTAAATCACGATCAAATTGCCCATTAGTGCTCCAACTTCGGCCCACGCTGTTTTTTTTTCCGTCTCTCAAGTTTCTTTGCTCAATGTCCCAGCCGGGATGGGTTTCCCATGTCAAAGTTCATCATAAATCAATGGAGCGTGCTTTTTGCCGCGGGGTCGTCTTAATTGGACTTCAAGTCACTTGTGAAGCACAAAGACCGAAACATGGTGACGTTCGTGATTGCAAACGCCACGGCATCAGTGTCATTTTCTTATGCATATCATATGCATTCATTTGCATTCATATGCATTCAATATATGGCCTCATATTCTGATTGCCCCTCCAACTTGGTTGGTGTAACATGGTGTAACATGGTGTAACACTAAGATCATTCCAAATGCCCGGTCGCTTTTGGTGGCGTCGCTTGGCCAGGACATTGGGGAACAGGATCGGATGATGAGTCGCTTAGAGGCCGAGATGCAGGTGGAACCCCCTGATGCGGGCGAGTTCACCTTCGCCTTGCTGGACAAAGGGAACGGAAAGGCCTGGGACAGCGGTGCCACCTGGGAGGTGCTGGGATTCTCCATGTGGGGGAATTTTATAGCGTTAAGGTGTTGAAATTACATACATTTGGGGATCATTTGGAGCTTGTTCTGCTTTGCTATCTATTTAATGATTTTAATGGTGGGTGGTGAGATCGGGGATGGTTTTTCATTGGCCACATTTGGTATCATTTGGTCACATTGTGACCAACGAAACTTTGTTGCGACTTGCGGCCAATGGGCCATAGGTCGATAGGGTGGCCTGGTGGAAGGTGAGATTCACCAGTGCTGTAGCTGTCATGAAACTCGTCAAGTGATTGCTGGATATTTTGACCAAGGTGCGCATTAAAATATTCTGCTGAATTCATAGTACTTCTATTTGTCAATTTGACAATGTATGCAGTGACTGTTTTTTTATTCGGTGATGCATTTTCATGTCCGAGAGCAACAATATATATATATATATTTCTTACACCACTCATAAATATCATAAATATTTCTTCCAGCCTTGTCAAAGGATATATTAAAAGCCTATTTAAATGGATACGGCCAGGGATATTTTCAGGGTCTTGTAGCAACCATCCGCCTCAATGCCTCCAGGTGCAGCTCTGCTGCCAGACTTGGCTCATTGATAGGACCAGGGGTTTCAAATGAAAGGTAAGGTGGTAAACATAACTAAGTCGACTAGGTTTTTGGATATTTATGCGGAGATAATCGGGAGATAGTTAGATAGATAGATAGATGGATGGATGGATGGATAGATAGATGGATAGATAGATAAGAAAATTAGATAGATAAGAAAATTAGATAGATAAGAAAATTAGATAGATAAGAAACTTAGATAGATAAGAAAATTAGATGGATAAGAAAATTAGATAGATAAGAAACTTAGATAGATAAGAAACTTAGATAGATAAGAAACTTAGATAGATAAGAAAATTAGATAGATAAGAAAACTAGATAGATAAGAAAACTAGACAGATAGATAATAAAATTAGATAGATAAGAAAACTAGATAGATAAGAAAACTAGATAGATAAGAAAATTAGATAGATAAGAAAACTAGATAGATAAGAAAATTGGATAGATAAGAAAACTAGACAGATAAGAAAACTAGATAGATAAGAAAATTAGATAGATATGAAAACTAGATAGATAAGAAAATTAGATAGATAAGACAATTAGATAGATAAGAAAATTAGATAGATAAGAACACAAGATAGATAAGAAGACAAGATAGATAAGAAAATAAGGTAGATAAGAAGATAAGATAGATAAGAAAAATAACATAAACTAGATAAGAACATAAACTAGATAAGAAAATCAGATAGATAAGACACTAAGATAGATAAGAGGCTAAGATAGATAAGGAACTAAAATAGATAAGAACATAACATAATATAGATAATAAAATAAGATAGATAAGGAACTAGAATAGATAAGAACATAATATAGATAATAAAATAAGATAGATAAGAACATAAAATAGATAAGAAAATAAGATAGATAAGAAACTAAAATAGATAAGGCAGTAATATAGATAATAAACAGAGATCGATAAGAAAATAAGATATATAGATAAGAAAGTAGGATAGATCGGAAAGAAAGATAGATAAGCAAATAAGATAAGACAATAAGAAAGACAAGAACATAATATAGATAACAAACTAAATCAGATAAGAAAATGTGATAGATAAGAACACAAGATAGATAAGACAATTAGATATATATATATATTTAGATAAATAGATATCTAGATATTTAGATAGATATATAAGATAGATATGTAAGATAGGTAGATCGATCGATAGATAGATAGATCAATAAATAGATTTATAAGATATATATATAAGATAGATATGTAAGATAGATATGTAAGATAGATATGTAAGATAGATATGTAAGATAGATAGATAGATAGATAGATAGATAGACAGACAGACAGACAGACAGATAGATAGATAGATCGACAAATAGACAGCTAGATAGCTAGATAGCTAGATAGCTAGATAGCCAGATAGATCGATAGATCTATAGATCGATAGATCGATGGATAGATAGATAAGTAGATAGATAAATAGATAGATGGATAGATAGATCGATAGATAGATGGATAGATCGATAGATATAAACATAAATAGATTTGTAGTTTGACGGGGTTTTAGAGCAACTCAAAATGGGGGTACCATTCCTTTTTTTACGATTATCTCGTGACATACTGTAATTGATAATGGGGATTTGGTAGGGGTATAATGGGATATTTATGGATATGTTGTCATTGTGACTGACCAACTTGATATGATAAGTTGGTATGTGTGAAAATTGGGTGTACCCCCATAATGGCAATCTAGAGTATGACAATCATGATTATCGAGCGTTCCCGTAATTATCAGACAAACTCATTTGGTTTTCCATCAAACATGGCAAAACAATGATAAACATGAATGAACAGTGATGAGCATGGATGAACAATGATAAACAATGATAAACATGGATGAACATCGATCGACATGGATGAACATGGTGGTTGGGACACCAGCATGTTGACATTTCTTGAGACTCCGTTTCGCAGCCTCATTTCACCTGGTTTCAGTGCCGCAGGACAGGCTGGAATTTGGGGGTGAGCCGCGAGGGACCTTTGGTGGATGCCGGACATGGTGTCCTTCTCTGTGGCAACAACGTCTGATCCTCAGAGACGGAGACTAACCAGAGTCCCTCTTCATCAACAGGTATCATTGAAGCTTAAGCTTTCTTAAGCCCCTGATTATTGGGGTTGATGGGCGTGAATAATCCATCAATACCATATTTTATAGCCCAGTTATATATGGGATACCCCCACGAATCGGGGACTTAGTACAAGGACCGTGGGAGGATCCGCCAAGTGAAGTTGTGAAAAACAGGTCACCCAGCCGTGTGAATCGCCAGATGAAGTATCACAAGATCATCTCGAACGGCAAGTGCTCCACGGATTTCTCCTTGCCCTCAGGCCGGGGCATGTGTAAAATGGCAGGTGGATTCTGGGGCTTGGCAACCATACCAAGCCCCAGAACCCACCTAAAGGGACCAACCAAAAAAGAAAGGTTATGGATGGTTAGGGAAAAATAATAAACACATTCCAATTTCACACTGGGATTCTACTTGGGAAATGGGACTAAAAGGGGAGTGGGGTAACTGTGGATTTTCTTCCAATTGCTGGGCCAAGAAAAAGTGGCTTCGTTGCAGCCAGGTTACAACGACCACACGGTCACCTCCACTCCAGAGGGGGTCTTCGTGACTGTGCGTGCGCGTCCATTGGTGGGGCAAGAGGCCGGTCTGGAGCCAGAAATGGGTGGGTTTTCCGCTGGAAATCAAGCCTGCCAATGGAGAATTCTTCCTCATTTCTGCTAGGAATATACCCCCCCTTGATTTCACATGACTATGGAAAATGGATGAAAATGGTCCGTTGATCATTGATCCATCTATTGGAATGGTGATTTTGGCTGTGTTGGTTTACCGGTGTCATCCCATGATGATTGGGATGCCCAAAGCCAGAGCGATAGGGCGATAGCCGTGACACAAGAACACTGGGATGGTCGAAGTTAGGGAAAGACGGGTAGTACCCTCTGGTAAACTAACATGACTATGGAAAATCACCTTTTTTAATTGGTAAATCAACTATCAATGGCAATTTTCAATCGCTATGTTAGTTTACCAGAGGGTAGCATATAGGAAAGTAAACCATGCTATACCAAGCATGTAGAAAACGAAATTATTGTGGATTTCAATTCATTCCATGATCCTGGAAATCCCATTGTGGACCTCTGTGAAGAAGGCTGCGATATGCTGCGATGCCATTTTGCGTGTATAGTATATATTGATATGATACAGGCAGACACTGTTTTTTCCCTCTCTGACGGTTTCACGCGTTCCCGACTATTTTTAATGTACTTGATTTGCATTATCTAGAATCTAGATTTACAAGAGTGATATTGATAAACAAATAGATCATTTAAGGTCTCTCAGCTTTTATTAAGCTTTTCTTCGTATTTTTCTCATTCTCCATCCAGCCATCGGTCCCCAAGGGAGCCGACCTTAGAGCCTTTAAGGAGGACATCGTGCGGTGCCTGGAGATCGTGCCCCGCGTAGTGGTGCAGAACGACACCGGGCAGCTGGTGGAGTTCAGGCGCGCTTTTTTAGCGCGGAAAAATCCCAGTGTCTCTTGATGGAGGGAGGTACTATACATAGAAGGTCTAATAATATTAATATATATATAATAATAACAATAATAATAATAATTATAATATATATATATGTATATCTATTATTACCCTTTGGTTATTTAACATAGCCATGGAAAATCACTATTTTTATCCATTTTTTATAGGTAAACCATCTATAAATGGGCCATTTCCATGGCTATGTTAAATAACCAGATGGTATATATTTATGAAAATATACATGTTTATTGATGGATTATGATTGACTAAAACTATACTAGCCATGAATCTAAGCATATGATATTTTTATTTATTTATTTATATATTATATCCCGGTTTGATGATTAATTATTATATATACTCTCTGGTAATCATGGTTTGGGCTGGGCAATCTACCATTTATAGATGATTGTAGATGAATCTCTCATTCAAAAAAAAAAAAAATATATATATACATATACAGGATTTTCCATTGGCACCTTCGATTGCCAGAAGTGTTTAGGAATTATCTCCCGGATATATCATGATTGATATTTGACATTAATTTGTTGCATCCCGGATTTACGGGAGATATCTGGGAATTATTGGGTTTTTGTATCAACAGAAAATGGACATGTATATGCTAGTAATGGAAATTTCGATGGGGTAAATGAGTTGAAATGGTGCAAAAGTGGTGCTATAATGGGGACATTTCATGCAGTAGAATGGAATGGATCTGGAAAAGGTATGCAACATCATATGTACCATATCTATATAATAATTATACATAGGTGCTTGTTCTTTATGAACTGTACGCATATATATATATATTAATATATATACAATATTTGTTTAAACTGCGCTGTATGTTGTTATATGAATGCCTTGCAATTCATTGCGATAATTTATTTTGTGCCGTTGCCTGACGTTTGACACTTATAGGCCCAGGGTGACAATCATGTCTGACATAGTTTTAAACCAGAACAAATGCAGAAGGGAGGCCCCATCCACGTTTCTTTTCGCATCTTTAATCTCAGATGCGATAATCTTGTTTCAGCAGCTCATCCGAATCTTTTCAAGAGTTATTCCCTTCTGATACATATTCTAGGAAGGTCGTGCATTTCTTAGCCTTGCATATTCCTTCCCTAATCTTCCTGCCCTAATGTTAAATACCATAAATTTTCCCTTAGAACATGCGCTTTATTCTTGGATCTGTTCATTTTGGCGCCCCTGCCGCTGTGCAGGTCTGGTGATGGCCGTGTCGCGATCTTAGCTGAGACATTCATCAATGAATGAATCAAGTTTCAATCAAGCTCACATGCACAACACACGCACACATCTATATTTACCTATATTTACCATTATATACATATCTTTACCTATATTTACCTATATTTACCTATATTTACCATTATATACATATCTTTACCTATATTTACCTATATTTACCTATATTTACCTATATTTACCTATATCTACCTATATATATATATATACATATATATGCACATGTACATGTACACATATGTGTGCTGCATATTTCTGTGAATGTGCATATGTATCTGCGAATGTATATGAATGTATTGTGTGTAAAGCATGCATTGTATATATATATATGCCCACAGGCACCTATATAGATGTGTTGTGTGTGTAATGTATGTAGACCTGTAGCTACCTTGGCCCTTTTAGTTAGGGTCATTTTGCCTTGCGACATTTTGTGACCTGGTTTGCATTGAAATCACACAGAACCTTCCTTTACGTCCCGAACGTTATAAATCGGACAAGTCGGCCAATGGAGCTTGGAGGAACTGTGCATTATTCGGATACATCTTATTTATATATTAAACTATAATATTGAACTATCTCAAAGAATCTGTACCACATTAGTCTACAACAATCCATCTACTACAATATCCGGTCTTGTGTGTTTCGTTTGGTGCTTTGTTTGGTTGTGTTTGTTTGTTTGGTTGCTTGCGTGTGCCTCCCTTTGTTGGATAGTATGTGCATCCAGCCCCTTCTGGCTGCAAGTCTGCC
>Ga0126342_10009577_pt1 | contig 17362 bp, 20 predicted proteins | sample Cyp1metagenome_FD_92528 | JGI IMG/M metagenome (GOLD analysis project Ga0126342, IMG submission 92528) | Coral microbial communities from Lord Howe Island, Old Settlement Bay, Australia - Cyphastrea 1 metagenome | ecosystem: Host-associated > Invertebrates > Cnidaria > Coral ... | reverse complement strand
AGCGAGCCTACTTTTCGACCCTCCGGAGCCACAAATCATTGGAAAAACACAGTGTTTCGCGACTTTCCTACCTTTTCGCGCATCTGCATCTTCTTTCTTCTGACTCTTTCTCTTCTACTCTTTTTTCTTCTAATCTTTCTCTCTTCTAACTCTTTCTCTTCTACTCTTCTTTCTTCTAATCTTTCTCTTCTCTCTGCCTCTTCCCTGCTCTGCTTTTCATCTGTCCATATTAGTCGGAAGTTTGACTTCTAAACTTCCTTCGATTATACACACATATGTAAATATGATGTGCAAATTTAGAATGATTTTGTGTGATAAACCGCCATCATCACCATCACCATCATCAGCCAAGCTCGGCACAGTACCAGAAGGTCGCTCGGCCTCGGGAATTCCAGTCCCTACCGATCAGCAATGGATCAGGGTTGTAATTGTAACATATTGTAACCCCAATTCGGGGCTGCTCCCAACACCCCAAATACAGGTAGATAAAAAGGAAACACTTATCCAATTTTATCCAATTTTCCTGTTGAGTCCTGTTGCGGCTGTCATTTACCTCCAAATGCTTTTGCACTGCCATCGCTGTTGAGCTGGGTCATCTCCGTGGAAAACCCGAACACCGAAATGGTGCCGAAATAAGGCTCGATGATGTTCCCATATAGAAACCTCCATTTACTTCGATGATGTTGCCATTCAAGAAAAAAAAACATTTATAGATGATTTATAGATGATTTATAGATGATTTCCCCATATTTCCCCAATAAGAGACCTTCATTGATAGAAAAAAAATAGCTGGAGCCCCGAGCGTGGCTCCGCTGGAAACCGTCGCCATCTCCTGGATTCCCAAGCCCAGTGGCAGAACCTCAACATACGTTCAACGTGACTGAAATGCTGGAAAAGTGGAATGAAACCAAAGCAAAATCCTAGGAAAAATCATGGGAAAATGATGAGAAATGGTGAAATCCTAGGAAAGATGGTGAGAAATTGGTGCAAAATGGATCAAAATGGTGACACATTGAATAAACATGGTGAAAAACAAATTGTCAAAAAGGGTGGACATATTGTGGAAAAAAAACTGCAAAGGGATGAAACATGGTGAAACTTAGTTTCCAAGTATTCTTTGGACATGCGATGCGACTTATTCTGGGACCAGTGATGATCAAAATGGGATGAAACAACTCTGCGACGAGGCTTTAGGCTCTGGCCCCGCCAACAAAGAAAAGAAACCTGAGCAAAGTATTCATCCGCGAATACTTCTGTCCATGTCCCAAAATTATCCAAAGTCATTCAAATTCAAAATGCCGATTGAACAATCTAAATAAACCCTAAACAAACCTTGACAATGCTAAGCACATAATATGTCACTGATCCGAAAATCAACGCGGCACTCTCTGACTCTGGGCAAACCGGACACAAAGGATCGGTCTGCTGTAATGTAGCGCCTAAATGGTTCAAGGTAGCTGATTTTCATGGTTGCGAAATCCACCAGTCGGTGGTTTATCCATGTTTATCCCCTTATAATCCCATTCTTGTTCATAGTAATCCAGTGTTTCATACCCACAGGAATCCCAACTGCTGCTGTATCAGTCAGACATAGCACCGGTTACATGGGAAATCCAGGCAGAGCACCGATAAAAATTGGTGAAAGTCCCTTAAAATAATTGGTATATTAATTGGTATCTTACCATTTTTTCTAGGTAATTCAATAACATCTAGGTATAGATAAAAAACCACTGACAAATACTCACGACCTTGACCATCCAATCAATCAGCTGTGATACCCGTCCCCATCCCTACTCAATCTCATGGATCTCTGCGGCCGATAAAGACTGTCTAAGTGTAGGCTTGGGACAACGGGGCATAGCCATACGGATGTGCCACATCACGCTTCCTGCGACAAGAAATGCTGAGTCAAATCCAACCATTAATGGATTGTGGGAATCCCCAATCAACTAATATATACATAGAACAAACTAGTATATAAAGGTTAGTATAATCCCCATAATCTCCTTATTTGATATTAAAAACAATACAAAGGTTAGTATACATAATCCCGTGCCAATCATCAACCAACTATAGGCTGTCTTGCCACTGCTCCTCCCAGATCGGTTCAATTCCATCAACCGATAGCCATAGTTCGCCACATCGGCAATGGAGTGCATCCTGGGCAGCAAACTGAAGGAATCCTTGAGCCTTTGGGGTTTCCATGGCTCATTTTGTGCAGTGTGATGCTAGCGACGGTCTTTGTAACCATAGTTATAACTTAATTATATAATACTATATATATATATATATGTGTGTTATATACATATATATATATATACGCGCAAGACGGTGGGTTCGCTGTCGGCTTGCAATGAAAAATATGTTGCAACTTGACCTCTGACAGTGCCTTTTTGTTCCCTAAGCGTTTTGTAACCAGACTTGGTTTTCTGGTTTGAAACAACCATGATCCTGTTGGACCTATTTGCTTCGATATGATAATTTGGTTCTGAATTTGAGACACACCCAGTTCGTGTGTGTTCACCATTCCAGTTTTGAACTATGATAACTATGTTTTTGTTTGAAACATGTTTTGTGAACACAATGTGAAACTGCATTAAACTGTCAGAAAGAACTACTGCCCAACATAGGGTTCAAAATAGAAGTGTTTCAAAAATCGAATATTGAAAAAAAAGGCGAAACAAGCAAGAAAGTGAACAAAACATATGTTTGCCGTTGTTCACTTTCTTTGTGTTTTTTTGCAGTTTGGTCCTTAGTTTGTGTTTGCATTTTTCCTCAGAAGATACGATTGTCTGAAATACACAAATAAATACATATATAATATATATAATGATCGCACATGGTGAACACATCATTTGGGAAATGAATGGTGTAGTAGGGGATTTAGACATCTTTGGGGCCATTTGAATGATTCAGTTCAGGGGGTGTTCAACATTCGGGGGTCGGGATGAACAATGGTGATAACCTCCATAAATTGGGATATAAACCCCATAACTATGGTTATACCAATCATCCACTTAGAAATCTTAGAACAAATATCCACTGACCCTAGAAAAATGCAGGGTGGTTGTTTTGTTTTTCTTGATGTTGGATTTTGAAATGTTCGACTGTTATTTTTTGGGTTTGGGGGTAATTGTTTCGTTGAAGTTGTTGTGATAATGTTTGTGTTTGGATTATGGGGATGATTATTGTTACTGTTCTGTTTTATTGTGTGTTGGGTGGGTGATTATTTCATAACTAATATTTTTTTATTGAAATATTGCGAATTAATCATTTTATGTTTTCCATTTTTCTATTCCACCAATGCTCAATCATTCTTATTTGTGTCAAACACGGTTTCTTTATATCATTCAGTTCATCCATCGCTATTGATAAAAGAGTTAGGTTAATAATCAAAGCGTTGAATTGTCCATCACAAATCAGTTCCTTACCACTAATTTGACAATCAACGATTACATTTTTATCAGTGAGGTTTTCATGCATGTTTTTCATTGAGCCAAATCTTACAAATCAATATATTATCATTGTGTCAATGACTTCATCGTCGGGTGATGGCATAGGATGACACCTTGCAAACTCTCTAATCTCTTCGTCTTCTTTTCCCATCTGTTTTCTTTTCCATTCGTCATCCTCACTCACTGCCAAAGACAGCAATGACACAACAAAAACACCACAAATGCTTTATCATGTTTTATCGCGAAATGTTTGGTTGTAGCGGATTGCACTGCTTCCTTTTCACTGGCGCTGTTTCCTTGCCTCAACTCTGGTTAGGTTCGCCAGCTTCGGGCTTCAAATGGCTGGCAGCCAAGCAAGCAGTTGGACGAGACCACCAAGCAGCTTTCTGGCTCTTGCCCCTGTGACGGTGATGGCTTCTGAGATGATTCCTTCATTTTCCAGGCTGATACTCACAATGTTTGGTAGCAGGACGACACCTTTTAATCTACTCACTTGCAAGTCCTCACGCAAACCTTCCTTGACGAAAACATCACTCATTTTCTGCACATTGTTCCACGCCTTCGACATGTTGCCAGAGCCACCCACGTCAACCAGGTACAAAGCACCAGTCATCCTTGAAAAAAATATCGGCACGTGGACGGTTCCCCTCGGCGTAATAGAGAGTGGCGTTCTGCATCTCTGCGACTTTGGCAGAGTCGAGCATCTTGCTGTTCTTCTGAAAGATGTAGCCGGGCTGGATGTCTTGGCACTGGAATCGAACCAACAGCCCCTCAAATTCAAGCCCGCTGAACTTGCACGACCTGCAAGCCACCACCCAAGGATAAGCGGATTCCAAAATCCTCCCAGCTGTTACAGCTGCTCTGGGGTTCGTTTTCAACGCTTGTTTGAAGACCCCTTGACAGGAACAATGTAGCATGTTGGCAAGACTAAGTAAGTCATCGTCTTTGTCACGAAGTAGAACCTCCAGCGGTGCCGTGAGAATATCGTCCAGTGCTACCACCTGTGAAAAACGTTTCTCTTGCACCCTGTCATCATCCTCTTGAATTCCGCAAAGCAGGTCTATTAGGCTCTTCCTCTGCCGTGCTCTGTCATCCATCCACATTCGGTTGCAATGCGCGATGCACTTCTCAAGCCTTGCCTTGACATCGTCACCGGCATTCACCATAGTGCTGTTCAGCTTGTCCAACAACCGGTCTAGCTCACTAGATGGAAAGTGCAAGCCGGAAAGGAGGAGCTTCTGCAAGGCGAGTCCAAGTGTCACACGCAATGTTGCCACACGAAACAGAATTGCCTCATTGTCCATGTCGATGTTGCCCATGGATAGGCGCTCCTTCATGATTGCCCCCACATCTGGAAGCAAACATGCGATCTGTCGTCGGCAAGTTTCTGAAGACTTCTGCTTGGGCAGGGGTGGAATGGGTTGCCAAGACCTGGACACCAGGAAGCTCTGCAAGTACTCTCATGGCACCTCTCCGGAAGTCTGGGTCTGGACACATAGACCTGTGCTCATCCACGTGCACCCAAAGGCCGTCACCGATGTGAGGTGGCATGCTTCACAAAATCCGTGGGAGCCCAGCCCACAAAGGTCAGCAAAGTCAGAATTACGAACCAAAGGCGTGGTTTCTTCGCACTTCGAGTCATGGCACGCTGCTATATGGCAGGTTGCTGAAGGCATCAGTGCTGAATGGAATGAAAACGCTCATCAATGGTTTGCTCAGTGCAGAGAATTTTCTGCAGAAACCCAAAAAAGAAATAGAAACTGCTTCCCCAAAATCATGTCACAGCTTGTGGCACTTGCATTTTGAGCAACCCTGTCTGCAAACATGTGTGTCGACTTGTCATTTAGGCAATCATGTGCCAGCGTAAACTCTACTTCAAAGCCCAAGTTTCTGAGGCAAACCCAAAAACTAAACTGACAACCCACAGACACTTAGAGAAATACGACCTTGTATAGTCAAGAATTGCATATGCCCTGCTATGTGGTAATCGGTGGAATGAAGCAAGCAATGGACGAAGACATCTTCGACAAAATGGTTGAAGCACTCCACCAATCCAACAACCCCCACAACTCGCCAACCCAAGCAACACACACTCGTTGGAAACCCGACGGAAGCTATGACAAGAAACCATTGGACCCAGACTATTTTTCGAAATGCTAAAGGAAACTATCAAAACTCTTCCAATGCCCAGACTGCGGACAGACCATCAGCAGTAAATCCAATCTGTCAAAACACCATCAAACCAAGAGATGTATGAGCAAACAAACCCACTGTTGAAACGTTGAACTCCAACCCCAATCCCACAAATTCCAACAGGCGACCGTCACCCAAAAAACTACTTAAAGAAATACCACCTTATATAACAAGTATAAAATGGTAGAGGGGCAAACGTTGAACGATTTGCCTGAAGATGTTATTTTAAACATCTCATCGTTTTTGTTGGGAACACCACAAGAGTTGAAACTAAAACGCAGCAACACCCTCAAGCAGATCCAAAAGAAATACAAGTTGGATATAGTCCAAATGTCAGAGAACAATTTAATCACAAAAAACAAGAAGAACCAAAAGAGAAAAGACATATGGATATATCATCAGGAACAAGAACCATTCCATTAAACCCATTGAACAAATACTACGCATAGTCCGAAATCAATGTAGTAAGTTGATGTCAATGGTGAAACCAGATGGACAGACAGATTTACACCATTTTTATTTTTATTTTTATCAGACTGACGGTGAAGATGATGATGCATCATGACGGATTAAATATAGATTTCAATGACAGAGAGGAGCTGTCAACATATTGGAACGTTGGACTTATAAACTTCAGAATAGTTTTATTAATAGTTTTCACGGTGATGAATTACAATTCAAAAGCATTCATTTTAATTTCAAAACCGTGCTTTTTACAATGAAACTTTATCATTAACATTCACTTCTAATGATATTGTTTTCACGTTGAAGTCCAACCTCAGTCCCAAGACCTCCAACACGCAACGAGACCCCAAAACCTACTGAAAGACTTGCCACCTTAATGGTGGCAGACCTCATCTTCCAAAAGCGCCCCCGCGCTGACAGTTTTTTGACATGTTTATGTGAAACCGAGCTCTCGCTACAGTCGCGTGCGCTTTTTGCCGACAACTTTCGCCGGTCGGGGCCCGCAACCGCGGAAACAGAGACCCTCCTTTGGCGACCACGGAAGCCACTTTACCCGCAAAAAAACACAGGGCTTCGCGCCCGAAAGTCTTTTCAAGCCTGAACTCAAGCGTTCCCGACCTGTTACACTTCGCAACTACTTGATGATGATGATGATGGTGATGATGATGATGATGATGGTGATGATGATGATGATGATGACGATGATGATGATGATGATGATGGTAATGGTAATGGTAATGGTAATGATGATGATGATGATGATGATGGTGATGGTGATGGTGATGATGTGATTGCCACGATGGTGAGAAAGCTGGCCATGACAATCCTATCTAATATATTTCCTTTGATCATCTAGTCTTGGGAGCCTGGAAGAGGCTACATAATTGGTTTTTATTTTTTCAATTAAAAAAAACAAAGGAACATTTATGTTTTTTCCTTCCCCAAACAGTGTGGCCACACTGAGCAGTTCTTACGGTAAGTGTTACAGCCCGGTGTTCAATCGAGGTGGTATCATCTGTGTCCGGCCAATTCCCTGTAAAATTCCATACAGAATGGCTCTTGTGAACTGTCCATGTGCATTTCGACTGCGCAGGCTCGCAAAAAATGCTGGCCGCGGGATTAGCGTCCAGCATTTTCCCTATACATTTCCATAGAGAAACCTTGAGGCCTACACTTGCTGTGACCTTTGTCACTCTACCACGGTGTACCCCTTCAAATCCGCACCTTGCAGTCTGGTAAAACCAAGAAATGACTCCAAGGCAAGTTCATTCACCGGTAAAGCAATGGCTTTGAGTCAAAACCCTGGTACCCTGGTGAACCCCAAAATAGCTGGTATTTATGGATGTTCATCCGATTAGAATATGGGATTTCATAGGGTTTTGATCTGTACCCAACTCTATTTTTGCAATCTCAAAGATAGTGTCTTGGTCACCCCACCAGTCAGCAAACATTGCGTGAGAGCCGGTGGAGAGCCAAACTCCTCCTTTGACCTTGAGACGACGTCCAGCTCGATCCCCGAGCAGTTCAATGGATGTGGTGCTTCAATTCATATCGAACCATGCGATCAAACGTCTATTTAAGTACCTATATCATGATCTGGGTATGGATATAAGTGTATATGCATATATATATAGCGCGTTTTGGATAAACGTGTATGTCAAACTATCAAAAATAACTATAGTCAATAGTCAATCAAAACATGTGGGTACTATATACTGTACACATACTACTAATGTAAACATACTGAGTGGATTGGTTTGAGGGACATGTTACAAGAAAACTCCATATTTCATGGGAGAACCCATGGTTTCCGGTTAAGATTTTCCCTGAAACCAATCCATTGAAATAAACGATTATGTTTCTATCTTATCTCATCTACCCTCTGGCTATTTGACACTTTGCTATGGAAAATGGCCCATCTATAGACAATTTGTGTGATGATTTACCTATTGAAAATTGTGATTTTCTGTAGCTACACGAAATAACCAGAGGGTAAATACCAAGATTGTTTGGGCCTTTGGCCTCTCCACCATGTCCCTCACGACCACCAAGTCCCACGGCGAAACAAATGCAGCTGTTGGTCTTCAAGCCCTGCATTACTGACCTCGAATCCGGATGCTGATCTTTGAGCACTTAACCAAAAGATGATACAGTCTACAGTGTACTCAATATGACTATAAGTAATATGTATAATAAATATATATATATATGCACTCTATATGCAAATAATATCATAATATTATGTATATATATGTATTTGTGAAATAATATATATATATATATACATATATGCACTCTATATATGCATATAATATCATAAGTGATAATATATATATATATATAATAATATGTAATAATATATAATAATATATAATAATATATATATAATAATATATAATAATATATAATAATATATAATAATATATAATAATATGTACATAGGTAATACACATGATATATCACATGACATATTAATATGAGATACATATATATATATATATAGTTACTACACACATATTATTATACATGCTATGTTTATACATTTATATATACATATGTTGATCTATTAGAAATGTATTTGTCCTCCAACAGATGGGAAAACAATACCTTAAACGTGAAGTCGCAATGGCACTGGCAAGTGCCACTATCTTCGAAACTTGCTCAATTGACAGTTGAAGTACCCGCAGAAGGAAACTCATGAAGTAGTAACCCTAATTCATTCCTGAAATCAATACAAGATCCCATTCACCCAGCAGCATATGATATGAGTCACCAGGATCGCATGCAAACGCCTTTAGTTTCAATCACCTTGATGACCCCCGCTGTCAAGTGACTGCCATCCCTGCGTCGTAGTCGTTGACGGCGCATTGTACCTTGTTGGATTCTGCCGTTGCGCCCTTGGGCATGCAGCTCTGTAGGAGCCGCTTAGTGTTCATCCCCAACATCTGTTTTTTAGAAACGATCTTTGCTGTGTCCTGCATGCGAGGAGGCTCCTGACTCCTGAATCATCAAAAATATATTAAAAAATATCGTATAAACCAACTGAGAGCAAAGCCAGTACCTCTTCTGCGAAATGCCCAAGCCTAGTTGCGTAACACTTGTGCACAACAGTTGACCATCCTGGAAAACACCAGACTGGCAGAATCTGGACGATTCATCCTGGTGATCTGACTGGGTCAAGGGGCAACAATATAGCAACAAAGCACTTGCTGACTGTATTAGACATGGCCTTCCCATGCCTTCCCACAAGAAAAGAGAGGATTATCATCAATCACAAGCAGCTTAAGTCTCCATGAGTGACAAATTCATAAGAACTTAGGGAACCCCAGGGATCCCACCATTGGGTGGACCTCCCAGGTCTCTCCATTTGTTCTCCCCAATGGCCTGGTGAATTTCTACATCACCATTTACACTTATTGTTCAGAATGGTTTCCTGGTTGCTGGTTTTTCGCCACCCCTCTGAATTTTGATGGAGTTCGTCACTTAGGATGATGACATTCCCAAGATATGGAAAGTCATAAAAGCCATGTTCCAAACCAGCAACGAGTTTCAGTTCGGAATATCGTGGAATCGTGGTTCAACAAAAACGTTTATATATTCTATTCACCTCCATATGACTATATAAACCATGACTATATATATATATTATTACTTCATTTACTATACATGCTATCATTACTTGTATATGGGGGTTTCCACAGTCATGGGGGGTTACCCCAATAGCTGGATGGAAAGTTTCGAAAATCCCATTGGATAACAACTGGAGGTTTCCCTAGTGGGGATCCTCAATAGCTGGATGGTTTATTTCATGGCAAAGCCCCCCCAAAAAAATGGATGATATCTGGGGGTAGCCCTATGACTTAGGAAACCCCCATATATTCCATATATTCTCTCCTATAATGCCATCATGGCCGCAGTTTGCTATGCCTCGCTCATGGCCGTGCGTGACGTCAGACCTCAGTAGGATAGGTGACGAGGAAAAAAAACACTAGACTCCACTAGACTCTCCGAAACAAAACCCTCATGGAACGTATGAATCATTTATGAATCATGTTAATCATATTAATCCCATGTCAATCATGTCAATGATGGAAATGTATGGAAATGTTGGATTGACATTTACTGACATACATTTCCATCATTGACATGATGGATATCTAACTCTCTCAAATATCCAATGGTGGATCATGATGGAATGATACCTATTTCGATTTCACTGAGAATCATATATTTTAGAGACACGATTTTTTTTGTTCATGATTTACAATATGAATGATATTGAATGATGGAATGTTTGAAAGAGACAAAATGGATTTTTCAATGGATTGGTTTAAGGGAAAATTTACAGGAAAGCCCCATATTTCATGGGAAAATCTATGGTTTTCGGTTAAGATGTTCCCTTAAACCAATCCATTGAATGTTGATCAAATTTCACTGACTTCACCGTGGATGACATCGAGAAATCTTCGCTGCCGGGGAACTTGTCGTCGTCGTCATGTTGGCCATACCTTTGGAGGCGATGAGAGCTTCCGACGAAACCACGAGACCACAATGACTTCGGAAAATGACTAAGATATACCAAAAAGAACACATATAAATGGATGGTATATGATGGTATCATATATGATAAATATATGATAAATATATGATAAATATGGATTCATATTGGATTCAATGTAAACATTACACTGATGTTGAGCTTCTATAGTGGACAATAGTGGACCATATAAATTATCTGGCTGTAGCTCTGGCGCTGCTTATCCTCAATATTATGGTGTCCAAATTATTGGCTATCCCGTGGTATCCCAATAAATAGATGGTTCATGATGGTTAATCTAATGGGTTAATGATGGGCAATTAATGATGGTTAATCTAAATAGATGGTTAATGATGGTTATAGGCAATTAATGATGGTTAATGATGGTTTTTCTAATTACCAGTACTATCCAGTACTATAAGACTTAAGGCTAAAATCTACGTGAAATCCCATGGGTTGAATGATTTTGACTCATCCCTATACCCCAACATACCCCAACCATTCAAAAATAAAACTGGGCAGCGAACTGCTTCCGTGACACCTCAGAGTTTGCCTGCACCAGCTGTGGATACACCAACTATCCACTCGATGTTTGGGCAGATGGTGATTCGTTTTTTTTTTATGCTTTTGCATCCATTATTGTATAATTCACCAACCTGAAAACTTCGGACACTTTGGCAAAGTTACCCCACTCCAATTCCCATCATATTAGTGACGTCCTGACGTGATGTCGTTAGAATATCTGCAGATACGAGGACATAAATCATATATCCACAATACCCCAGAAAATCTGCGGTTGAAATCCGCAATGACAGGAGATGATCCTCGTCTACAGGGTCTGCGCCTGCCAACGAGGCATTTTGCTCTGGTAGTGGTCCAGCCTCAGGGTTTTTCAGTGACCAGCTCCAGGGGAATGGCCCTCCCCACATTTTCCGATCGGTCCAAGTCCAAGAATGGGTCCGGTGGTGGATCCATGGCTGGTTGGTTTTCATACCATTGGATGGTTGGTGTAAATCACTATCCATGGCTGGTTGGTGGTATACGTACCCCTCTGAAAAATATTAGTTAGTCAGTTGGGATGATTATTCCCAATTTTTTTTGGAACGTCATAAAAGCCATGTTCCAAACCACCAACCAGCTATACAATTTTCAGCATTTTCAGACAAACCCATATGAATGGAACGGATGCCCAGGTCATGGGCTTTTGATTCAGCCAAAAGGCAACCCTCGGACCGCGGACCGCCGCAATGGGCACCCAATTCTTGTCTACCTGGAAGTTCAATGGATTATTGTATCATCTTTTCCTCATTGAAGTGGCATATTGGGGAGGGGAATCTCGTTGTGGTTGGTTATATACTTTATTATGTTTTTTGCAAACTTATTTTGCAAGTTGACCATTTATCAAGCATGGCAAAAAAAGAGCTTGTCTGGGAGCCCCAGCAAGCTCTGCTCACCATGTTTGCGAAGCGCAAGCCTTGTGGCAGCAGAGGGATCATCGACTCGTTCCCACAGATTCTGGCTGTGTTGCAACAACCAATGCTTGCTAAGCTCATCACCGGACCAAGTCCTTCAATGGATATTGCTTGAAAGGCGCCTGGCGCCCCCCAGATCACAATGCAGTATCTTAAATCCTAAATATGTAGCGTGTATATTATATACCGTATAGGATCATCAAAATATAGCAGGATAAACAAATCAATACTGGTGTAGTTCCACCTGCTCGGCGTCGAAAGGATTTGTCTTGATCATGAAATTCCTGGGCGAAAAAATGGGTGGAAAAAAATACGGATTTGTCGATGGATTTTATATGAGTGTATCATTCATATAGATGATAAAACATGGTAATTCATATAGATGATAAAACATGAAAAGACATGATAGGATCTTCTTCTGCAAAAAAAATAAAACCAATCCAATGATGGGTGCGGGCAGTGATGATGGCTGAATAGCAGCATGATCAATTACAATGGTCCTGGGACATGCTGATTTCCTCAAGATTGATAATTCCATGGTCGATCATCGTTTTCCCCATATACACTACTGCTAATGGCCAGAACTTTTGGATTGAAATTCAGCATTTTTCCATGTAGGTGAAAGGAATGGCCATAACCTGTGGCTAAATGGCTCCGGGCTATTTAACGTAGCTATGGAAAATCACAACGTTTTTCATAGTTAGGGATTCATGGGGGGTAAATCGGTAGACCCGGTAGTAAATCAGCATAAATAATCGATTTTCATGGGCCATTTTCATCCATTTTCCAGTTCGCAAAAATTGTTAAATCACCGGAGTCAAAATCCACCAAATTCTCGTCGGTCATTGGCCAATGGCTCCAAAAATCCAAACAGCCGATTCAGGACCAGACTCGCCAAGCCTGAAAACGGCGATGAAAACGGGGGGAAAGCCATGGCTTTTCAGAGAGACATTAATATCAACGAACCGTTAGGTCACAACCATGGTTGATTTTATGTTCTTTTGATTTTTGGTCATCCATCCCATCATGGGAATCCTCAAACTATAGGATCTTTAAATAATTTCATGGGTAATCTTAAAAATAGCTATATATATATATGCTGTATAAACATTATAAATGGATTCATAACCATTCCCCAATCTTGAAAACAACCCATCTCTTGACGGAATCACAGGTTCCTAAGAGGATTCGCTGCATCAGATGCCAAATTTTGAACGGAACGAATCCGTCCACGGGTTTCAGTCCTGAGCCGTAGAGTCAGCTGAGTGCAGCACTCCTGAAGATCCTCTCTGGTGAGGTTGAAAATCCTCCGAGCCTCTGCCACGCTTTCGGAACGTTTGGAACGATGCAGATTTTTCGAACCAACTCTACATCACCCGGACCTCAAGATCTGTGCGGAGGGATTCGAAAAATGTTCTAAGCTTTGCTTCTGGAGATATAAATGATGTACTAATATGTACTAATTACTAAGCTTCCTCTTCATCTGCAACTTGGGTGTGCAAATTTCCTGCCAATCTTTGCCACATCCAGACCCAAAGAGTCCTCGGAGCCTCGAATCCAAATGTCATCTGGCTCCTGCCCCATGGCCGTGCTTCCCAGTCACTGGTAAAGGAACAAAACTATGGAAAATCACCATTTATAGTATATAAGTAAATCACCTATCCATAAATGCGCTAATAAATGTGCTATGTTCAATATCTATGTTGAAATACCAGAGGGTAACTCAATCTACATGTTCATTCATATCTTGACCGCTTCAAACCGTGAAACTGCGTGTCGTGACATGAATCGATTGGATCCAAAAATCCCAGCATTGGTTTTGGGAAATCTACAGCAACCCCAAAATATTCGATAGACAAAGAATGGTTTCCTCATGTTTCCTATACATTTTCTCAACAGAATATCAATCCGATGAAGCAAACACCCTCCTTCAGCATCTCTCGGTACTCTTCGAAGCCCCTGTGAAACGGCTGGGTGCAATGTTGGGGTACCGATGACATGTCTGTCCACCCCAATGTTGGATGCTGGTTCAACATGGGTATCAAACACCAACATTGAGAAATTTGGGCAAGAAACCAGAGACATTTGCATGATGAAACCCATTCAGAGACCCCCGAGAAGCATGCACCAGAACCAATCCACAGTGTGTTCGCAGAATTGCCCACATATCACATGTCTGCAAAGCGTCCATGGGTTTCGACCTGTGCAACCAAGCTGCCAAACTGCTAGAACCCCAACTTCCAGTGACTCTTACAAGGTATTGACAAGCTTGGAACAAAAAAACAACATGTACCCTCTGGTAAACTAACATAGCTATGGAAAATCACTATTTTTAATGGGTAAATCCACTATAAATTGCCATTTTCAAAAGCTATGTTAGTTTACCAGAGGGTATCAAAATGTGGTCTCACGAATTTCATGAATTTCTGCAGTCCTTCATCCCCTTCCCGGGCTTCGTAACGTAGGCCGCTTGAGCAGATCCATCCCCATATCCCCATATCCCTACCAGCTATAGCCACCATCACAGAGTTTTTGGCGTTGGGCGACAGTCATTCCGCCAAAAAAAAGAACGGCAGCTTCTACTATCTTCATATACAGTAATACTTCATATAATATGTGTATGAATTTGTTCCATCGGAATCCAGCCATATCCCAGACTTCCCAGGCCTCATGTTTGGTACGCTGAGCCATCTCACGGCACAAGCACCAGGCTTCGCAAGGCGAAGCCGCCGAGCCCTCCAGTGATCGGCAAGCACCCCAGGGAACAAAAATATGGACATCCAAAGAAAAATGGTTGAACTATGTTGAAATTCTATATGACATATCCTGAAATTGGCGCACTCAAACTTTTCATGATCTTTATGAAAAAAGAATAAAAAAGACTGACATTCCTGATAAGTATCAAAATTTGGACCATGTTGGAGTGGCCACAAAAGTAAAATACATTGAACAAAATGCACATCTACCTGAACCCATTTGCATGCAGGGTATGCCTCAACCATGGAACAGTACACCCCCCCAAAAGAATGGGTCTGGCAATTCACACATCCAATTTTGGGGGTTCAACAATCTACCGGTGGCTTCAAACCACCAGTTGAGACCCCAGTCGTCCATCCTCACAAGTGCTTGGAAAGGCCATTTCCGGCGACATTGACGCCATGCCTGACCTTGCAGCAACAATTCACGGATCTTTGGTTTGCAAAATGCTGCTAGTTTAAAGCAATAATAAAACCACCCATATGGATTGATGGTTTATATACCACCCATCAAAATTCTAATTTTGAGCATGATTTACTATTGCTTTACAAGATTAAGAAGGAAATGGTTTTACAGCAACAGCCTTTCCCATTTTCGTGTATGGACTCTTGGAGTGCTGCAAGCTGAGACTTTGGATTCGGTTGGATTGAGTCAGTCCCTTTGGAGAAGCTTCGCATTCGCGTGCCTGCCAGCATAGTGCAAGTCGCGACATGCGTCAAATGCTAACATTGAGTCATTGTCCCGAAAGTTGCTGCTGAGTTGGTGCAGGTGACTACTTGCAGAGCCGCAAAAGGTGACATATATAGTCATGGTTTATAATCAGTTCGGAATCTTCCAGTGTTGTACGCACCTGTTAGAATGATACTCTTCAAAAAACATATGAAAACATCAAATTCTCTGAATTCGCCATAGTTCACCTTTAGATACTAGTGTTACTAGTGAATCCACATGAAACCGAAACCGAAACCGGTTGCTCTGTGGAATTGTAATGTGCGGTGAGATTGGCTCAGCTGAGCCGAATCCGCAGCATCGACCCTTCAGTTGGCTTGGCCCGCTGGCAAATCCTTCCCAAAAAACAGTCTGGTTGGTGGTTGACCTACCCCTGGTTAATATATGGTTGATATATGGTTAATATATGGTTAATATATGGTTAATATATGGTTAATATATGGTTAATATGTTAATATATGGTTAATAAAAATCTGGTTGGTGGTATACCAACCCCTCTGAAAAATGATGGACTTCGCCAGTTGGGATGATGACATTCCCAACTGAATGGGAAGTCATATTTTAAAATTCCATGGTTCCAGTCACCACCAAGCAGATATTGAAGGTCTAGCTGGGAAAATTGATAGACCTAAATGGATTACTCTAGCGCTCTGCGCGATTTTCCAGCTGATGACAGCCCGGAATGTTACGAACTTTTCAGCAACTTCCAAATCTTGTCCGATGCCATGATGCTGATCAAACCGATCCGTCACCGTCCGCGTTTTTTTGTTTAACACAAAGCCGAAGACCCTGTCTCCACAAGCAAACCTGACCTGGTTGGTGCCTCGAATACATCAAAAAACGAAGTATGCGGAACAAGTAAAAATACGGGGTATGTTTGAACATGTGGTTACAACTAAATACAGCTATCAACTTAGATTTTGGGGTACCAACCTGGCAGAAAACTGCAAGATCTGCAAGCGGCCTGTACACTGGACGGTTCTCAGCGTCTCTCTAAAACGTTCCTGGATTGGAACCAAAGGCAATTCGTATGTTGCATGGACCTACATAGTTCCTTAGTTATGCAGAATGAGAAGACAAGTTCCTAAGGTTGATGGGTGCGAAATCCTGCACCAGTTGATAGGTGGTAAACATCCCATTATTTGTAGGGTTTGGATGGGTTTTAACATGTTTAACCAGCCAAGGAGGTACAGGATTTCTTCCATCGACAGTTCCATGTTTGTCAAATGATAAATGGAAAGACAACAACTGAGCTGAGAAGAGATCCTGCACAGGGTATTCACTTTGGCGGTCCGAGAAGGCATCTTGTCCATAGGTGACTGTAGGTGCAGATGGTAGATGTCAGTTTTTGAAAGTGGTTCAGGAAACATGTTGAGATCTACAATTTTGGGTAATTATCGAAGGAAGTTTAGAAGTTAAACTTCCGACAATATGGACAGATGAAAAGCAGAGCAGGGAAGAGGCAGAGACAAGAGAAAGATCAGAAGAAAGAAGATGCAGATGCGCGAAAAGGCTGGTCAGATGAGAGATGAAAAGTTGCACGCCATTGTGGCGCGAAGCACATTTGCAAGTCAAAATGTTAAAAACACCAGGGGTTCGGACCACTTTTGGAAGTTGCGATGTCGAAAAAGTGCACGCCGTTGTGGCGCGAAGCACATTTTGAAGTCAAAATGTACAAAGCACACCATTCTCGGACCACTTTTGGAAGTTGCGATGTCGAAAAAGTGCACGCCGTTGTGGCGCGAAGCACATTT
>Ga0126342_10009576_pt1 | contig 17362 bp, 9 predicted proteins | sample Cyp1metagenome_FD_92528 | JGI IMG/M metagenome (GOLD analysis project Ga0126342, IMG submission 92528) | Coral microbial communities from Lord Howe Island, Old Settlement Bay, Australia - Cyphastrea 1 metagenome | ecosystem: Host-associated > Invertebrates > Cnidaria > Coral ... | reverse complement strand
TAAGAGAGCCCAAGCCCGGCTACACCTGGGGGGCTTCAAGGTCCTCAAACCACGGGGCGTGGAATTTATGCATGGGGCAATTCTCAATCACTGCTGGCCAGCGAAACCTCTGGAAAGGATCGAGATGGAATTTGTCTTGGAATTGGTCTTTTGGACATGTCAACTTGCAAACTCGCTAGGGAATCTCACGGAAGGTGCCATCGAACAGCACCTCCTCCAATAACAATGGATTGCGGCGCTTGATTTGCAATCTCTGCATCAACATTCCAGCTGCTAGTGGTTCAGCTGCTAGAGGTAGGATGTGTTCAACCACCGGCGCTCTAGGCTCTCCATTGAAACAAACTGATGTCGCTTCATCTGCATCAAACACGTCTCACTTCTGGAGCCAAAGCCTGCTGATCCAATGGGATGTGAGCCGGTTGTTACATGTTAAAACTCACACAGGTACGGTTTACATATTTTTTGGAGGTGCATCCCAGTCAGTGGGCAATAAATGGTAATAACACATGCTAATCATATGATACCTCAGTTACATATGGCATATCCCCAGTCATATACTGCATGGGCAAAAAAAATGCCATTTACAATGAATGGGATGCACATCCAAGTGGGGCATCAAATTTACTAAACAGGGGAATGTAGAAAGCCCTTGTTTTTTTTTCGGAGGATCCATAGGCCACCCATATCCATGCTGTCCATACCCATGTTTGAGACATACAAAGATGCAAATATTATATAGATTTATGTAATATGGGCGTGTGTGTGTGTGTGCGTGCGTGCGTGCGTGCGTGCGTGTGGGGGTGTGTGTGTGTGCGTGCGTGCGTGTGGGGGTGTGTGTGTGTGTGTGGGTGTGTGTGTGCGTGCGTGCGTGCGTGCGTGCGTGCGTGTGTGTGTGTGTGCAAATGGCAATGTTCAAACAGGGAAAATGTTCCAACTCGTGGATTTAGGGGTCTATAAACCGTAATTGTCAGACAAACCCATATCTCAATATCCTGGTTGTTTAATCGAGTTTTCGAAATAATGGATGATGATAATCCCAAATAACATCAAATAACCAAGTACAGCTTGAAAAAACTATCCACCAAAATCCGATTTTTTGCATCTTACCAATTTAACCATCTCAGGTGAACTACCACTGAACTCCTGAAGTCTGCACAATGTGGATGCTGGAGAATTCCGCTGCGGCCTGGGAGAAAAGATGGATTGAACCAACGAACGCAATGGTCTAAGCAACAAATATATAGTGATTTAACCACCAAGAATTGTGACTAAACCAGATTAAACCAGGAAAAGCGGGGAGGCCACCAACAAAAGCCCAACATCAATCATTTTCTTGGATCGAATTTCGCCCCAATCACCAGGGTTATGTGCCAGACGGGGTTATCCAGGTGCAACTGTCTCCAACCTCACAACCAGGAACAAACACAAATCACAAATGTTCATCTTATACTTGAAAGTTCGTAATTTTTCGGAAAGCAGCACCTCGATTCGTGTGCTCTTTACCTCTCAATATGGATCTGTGTGCCCAGCACATTCGTTGGACCATGCCACCTTGCCATCATCTCAGTTGGGGATGTGTTTCAGCAGAAAAATCCCCAACCACTGGGTTTGATGGGAAAAAAAACGACCGTGGCAAAACGCGGTGAAACCTGCAGCTAGGTGTCAGCGTGGCGATGCCAGGCTTTCGGAGCTAGCTGCGCGCTTTTTCTAGAGGGTTCAGAAAGCAACGTTAGAGAGTGACGGCTGGGCCTGGCAAGTCCCAACAAGTTGGCCTCAAGACGACCTCAACATGGCTCAAAACGGCCAACACAAACGGCTCAGCATCGGCCATCTTGGCATGGAAGGGCCTTAACTTAGGCCCAACATTGGCCAAGAATGGCTCGTGGGCCCAAGAAGCTCATCGGCATAGCGCATCGCCCGAGATGGCCACCAACATGGCCCAAGTTGACCCCCAAAAGTCTCAGCATCATCTATCTTGGCTTCCAACTGCGCTGCGATAGAAAACCCTGTGTTGTACAGGGGGCGCCCGATTATCTCCACAAGCCCCAAGCCCAACATGGGCCCAACTTGGCCCCAACTTAGCCCCAACACGGCCCCAACATGTCCAAGACTGCTTCAACAAGCCTCAACATGGCCCATCTTGGCATCAACATGGGCTGTGGCAGAAAATGCTGTGTTTCACAGTTTTTTGAACAGCCCCTAGCCACCTTGCGCCCAGCTGGCCCAACATACTAAGTAGCCTCGACATGGCTCCCAGATGCCTCCACATCGCCCTACGTGCCCTCAACTTGGCCCACACATTGCCTCAACATAGCCCACCACGGCCTCCACATAGCCCATGACCTCAATATGGCCCCATCAGGGCCCCAACCTGGCCCCAACATGGCCCCAATCTGCCCCCAACATGCCCTTCATGGTTTAACCCCCATATCTCATGAACTTCCCATCCTTTCCATCCCAAAAAAAAGCCCCACCTTGGGCAGAGGCGTCTTCTTCAGCAGCGTCTCAGCATCAAGTTCCAGTGTTCCATCCTCCATCTGTGGCACCTTCGTCACGGGCGCATGGCTTTTGTCGGAAAATGGGATGCTCAACAAAAATCATGCATGAGGAAGTGATTCGCCCACTAAAAAAATGACCATTTCGGGCAAAACGCCTCATGTTCGGAAAAATCCATTCGGAACCATCAGTGGATGAAAAAATGCCCATGTTCTCTGCAACGAATTCTGAGAAAGCAGAGAAAACCCAATCGATTTCACCGGGGTCAACATCGAGTGGGCGAACTGACCACAACAAAGACCAACTGGGATGCACCCAAGTAGTGGGATCCTGTGGCAAAATTCAAATGAACCCCGTTCCGTCCAAATCTTTAAACGTCAAACACATCATCTATAGCCATATAATGCCATATATACGACCAGGTTCAGGTCAATTCCCCCCTTATTTTTTGTCTTTATTGTTCGTTTCTGTTCAGTTAACCTTTAAAATCCCACTGAAAAACCTTCAAAACCAGTGGCCTTACAGTATCTCATATGAAATCCTGCATTGTTCAGTTAAGGTAGAAGATCCCCGCCTAGAAAAAGTACTGCTAACTCCAAAATCGCAGCATTTTTCCACTTCCACTGCTCGAAACAGGCTTGCCCCGAACACCCAAACGATACGTTTGGGTAGTAGATTGACTCGTGGGAATCACTTTGCTGAACTGGAGCAACCCAGAACCAACATGAGCCATGAAAAATGTCCCTATCCCATCCATTATTTCATAAAAGTTGGTCAACAGCCAGGTGTACTATGCCTATATATGCCATTAAAAAAAGCTTGGTGAACATTCCTACAAAACACAACCGGTTTTTGTGAAATGGCAGTGTGTCAAAACCTTGTACCCCTGTAGTTCACATCAAAATAGCTGGTAAATGGATGTTCATCCCACTAAAAATGGTATTAATAGGTATGGATCCATACCCAAATGTTGTGATTCTCCCAGCCCCCAAATCAGCCAGTGTCAACCCTTGTGCCGCCGAGAAACCTGGAAATACTGGGCCGAAGGATCTGATAGCCTGAGACCAGGGGGCCCCTTCGGCCCAGCAGCCAACGATGGGCGAAATTTGCCAACATTCACGAAGATGCGTGTATAAATCTTACCCATAGGATCCATGTATGCTATATATGGTAACATTGGGGGTATATTGATGGTAAATGTTACCATATATACCATACATGGATCCTATGGGTTATAACATCTTATAACATCTTGTAACATCTTGTAACATAGAACATAAAAAAATGGGCCACATTCATACAAAACATAGATTTTCTATGTATCCGTGTGTATAAATAAGCTTATGAATTTTATGAACATTAAAAAGCACTTATCGATGGAATATCAATACATGTCAACAACCCATTCACTGGGGCGGGACTTAAATATGGGATTGGAAATTCAGTTTTGACATGTTCTATAGAACTGGGAGCAGGAAATTGTCTAAGTGAAGATTGAATAGGCATGAATGGTGACTTTACCCGAATGTATCAGCGCTTTTGCATATATAAATGAAATCCAACACGCCCCTCACTTTCCAGGCTTTTACCATATGTTGCCCCTTGTGTGAGAATCTGCTTAGAGACAATCTTGCACTTGGCTTCAAGGGCTGTTCAGGCGATTGTGGAATTTCTTGGTCGCCCAAGGCGATATCTTGCCATGATTTCTGGTGGATGGTTTACCATTTTTCGACATCCAGATTTTTCGGAACTAATATCTTAAGCAAAAAAAAACGTAGATTCATGGATCACTTACCCTTTGGTAATTTAACATAGCTATGGAAAATCACCATGATTAATGGGAAAATCCACTATAAATGGTCATTTTCAATAGCTATGTTAAATTACCAGAGGGTAAAATGTCAGGTTGTCCACCCAGCTTCATCAGCTTCCCGCCCCAAATCCCAAGAAAGACCAGCAACACGGACGTGGGCAAGGTGTGGTACATGGACTTGCTGTCGCTTTGCTCCACTTCCTTGCACATCGCCTTGTGACAGGGACCTAAATACTACGTGGAAAGGTCCTAAAATGTCCCCCAAATATATGTGGTTTCCTGCATCCACCACGGTTTCTGGGGGATGCTTAACAACAATTCCAGAATTCTTCATGCTCAAACCATCATTCTCAGTATCACCACCAAAAAAACATAGTGATTGTCCCACTATTTCTCCACATAAGAATTTCACCGTTTCTATTGTAAAAGTCACCATTTCTTCAATGGCCATTTCAGGAACCGATTTATTGGAGGTACCTACCATATATAAGGCCTATTTTTCAGGCCTAAATTTCAGGGAATATCCTCACAAAATATGGCCTGAAAAATGGTACTAACGTACCTCCATTTTAGGATCCTGAAATTTCCATTGACCCAGAGAAATCCAGCCATCGGCGCCTCCGAGAAGACCCCAGAGTAACCGGAGGCCAAGCCGATGCCTTGCGGTCGCCACACGAAAGGCTCGCTGTAGCTCCGCGCCAAGCTGTCCAAGGTGTCCTGGGCGAGGCCTGTGATTTTTTTAAGACACCAATGAGGTATCCTCCATTGGAAAAAAGGGTGCTAAGATGTACTAAGGTAGCAAAATTTCCAAAATGATAGGTACGGTATATATATATATATATTTAATATATGTGAAGATGGAGATGACTTAGCAACTTCCAAGGGCCAACTTGGGGCCAATTTTTTTCTTTTTCGCCCAGGCACCAAGTCTTCAGCACCTGGATGAGGATTCGTCAGGGTGTTTTTGGTTTCGATGGGCCTCTGGGATTCCAAAAAGGAGTCACCATCAATCGACAAGCGTACATGAGAGACATGAGAGACATGAGAGATGGAGATGTACATGATGGACCAGGGCAACCAAGGAAGAAACTTAAGATAATGATTCTTAAGCATTCTTAAGCAATATTAATCATGGTCTGATTCCGACAACAAGGAGGAGGGAGAGTAGAGGGATGATGCCGGTGATGTTATTTCTGATGTTGGGATATTGATGAAGACCATGGCACAAGACCTGCAAACATGAAAAATCAATACGTAACAATCAGATAGTATCCCATATTGAGGTCTCCTAAAATGGTGGTACCCCTGTTCATCATCCATGTTTGTCGATATGATTTTCCATAAACCATCCAGCGAGCTTAGGGTACCTCCATTGTAGGAAACCTCCACATTATCCCATCCCATTCAATCTGGGTAAATTATAGTATTTCACTAACCTGAAATAAGGCTATTATTGCACGTTGCCACAATGCCACCCCCCAGCGGTGCGAAGGGGCAGCAGCTGTTTCGCAATCGACTCCCGTATTGGGAGTTGTCCCAAGTGAAACAAAATTGCCATACTTCATCGCTTTCATTGCCTTCGTGGCTTTCATTGCTTTCATTGCCTTCGTGGCCTTCATCGCTTTCATTGCTTTGTTGTCTTTGCTAAGTCATCTCAAGATTTGATCTTTTTTGTCTGACCCTCACCATAGCCGCACGTGAAGATTTGATTCTTTCATCCATGTTACCCTTTTCCATGTCAGCTACCCACATTTCACAGTCCATTGCAAGTTCAAGATCGGGCAGCTTTTCCAAGCCTGAATGTTGTGCAAGATACCTGTGTAAAATGGCAAAGATTTCCGACTGCTGTCCAAAACACGGTCGACATGATAATCCAGTTGTCCACGAAGCATACCCCTGAATGTAAAGTGACCTGCATTTACCAGACTTGCAGTGATATGGGAGGAGTGGTTGGACAACAAGTCCACGCAATTGGCTCATAATATTGTATGTATTCGTTGCCAACTCCGAAAGAGTTGGCTGGAGGTCTTCAAGATCCTGCAGGGATGTAGGTTGGAAAATCATCTGTTGATGTCCTTTTTGTCTTTTTACCGGCAAGCATTGTTGTTGCTGTAACATCAGGCACAATGCAATTTCAACCCAGGTAATCCCTGGGTCTCCTTCAACAGGTTCACTAGGCCAAACGCTTGATTGGATCCACATCATGAGCGCCACCGACCACTGGAATCCCCAAACTGCATGCACCAACTCAGTGTCGTCCAGTTGTGTTGGTTGTTCCCATGGCTGAGTCACTTTCCAATTGCATAACAAATCACGCACATCAACGTTGGGCATTGAAGAAACCATGTCAGAATTAGACCCACTCGATGCCGCCTGAGCCCGTGCAGTTTGCAAGTCCAAGTTCAGATTATAAAACTGTCGCGTCTTATCCTTTTGCAGCATTAAATCCGAGTGTATCTCTTCCAGTTGCTGTACTACTTCTGGCAGCAATGAGCTGCATGCTTGATTTGCTGCAGCATCTGCGTACGCATTACCCAACGCATGATATCTCAAAAGTGGATCCTGTATCAATTGCAAGTCTTGGTGTGCTTTGATTTTTTGAACAAGTTTGGTGGGTGAAATGGCAACGTAGAGTCTTTGGAGCAAATCGAAATCATCATGTTGCATCAGGTCAACAAGACAAGCAGCGTGTCTACATTTCTGAACAAGTTTAATTGCCGTAGCGCTGTCTGTGTAGACCAAGACATGTTCAAAGCTTTCGAATGCCAAGATAATTGCGGATAGTTCTGCCCTGTGAATTTGTTGTCTACCCCGTGTCCTACCAACTGCAATGGTCTGAAATGTCGATGGCATAGCCCTAGATGATAAAAACATAGTCGCCAGGTCCTTACGATGTACATCTGACTGGGCTAGATCAACTACCAATGAATATGCAGAGTAGCATGTGGCAGGGCTGGATGGATATGCACAACTCCCATCTGTGTAGCAACAAACTTGTTCAGGTCGACATCGTTCAATCAATTGCATGGTATCAGCAGAAAGTGTTGGTATCGGCATTTTTCCCAGTAACGCATCATGGAATTCATAGCGCGGATGCATGAAAACAACTGGCAGTTCAGCAAACTCTGGTTCTTCCTCAGCAATGACATCCACAAAATCTTGATGGTCACATCGTGTCTGTTGAAAGGCAACGCATTCAAATGTTCTGTGCTGTTTGGTGTCTCCAGCTTTGCCACAAAACTTACAAACATCTTCAACATCCCTGTATTTATGTTGTTGTTCGGCCGTTTGAAATGCACCTGCAACCTCACGCAACAAAAGCATCTGCTGCTTGGGGGGAAATTGTCTTAGAACTCGGAAGGTCTCATACTTATCCACGGGAGGCAAGTTATATAACTTAGCAACTGGTCTTGCCAAACCCAATGAATGTACTTATGAAGATCTTTCCAAGGCGTTTGCAACATATGACAGCTGGTGAATGCAGTTACCTGGATAATGCCCGATGGCGAGCACTTAAGACCTAAACGCATTAAGTATTCTCTGAGCGCACTTGCAGGACCATCCGAAATGCCTGTGGTCTGAGCATGTCTAGACATAACAGAGAAAAACTTTTGTTGGATGGCTGGGGTTGATCGGCAGAGATATCGCCTTGCAGCTTTAAGGGCCTGAAGGATTACCTTTATATTCGGGTCTATATCATGGGATGTAGCACAGTGCAAAAAAATTGCACTGCTCATGGTTTGGACACTCTCGCCAAGGAGCGCATCTGCAATTTGCGTGCGGAGTGTGGCAAGATGTCTCTGACCAATAGCAACCAGTTCAGCTCCATAAAGCGCCAACAGGAGAATAGTAGTAAGGACCATATGAACTTTAAGCGGCAAGGCCCAACTACAATACTTAAGCCTATCCAGTCTGGCTTTAGCTTGTGTCAGTCGTTCATTGAGTATGCCAAGCTTCGCTGCCCCATGGTATGTCATTTGGCATCCAAGGTCCGTGGCATTTATTTGTGTCTTGATGTCATCTACTGGTGCAATATGCTGGATCATTTCTTTCAGCTTCGTGGCACCAGTAGTGGATGTACTCCAAATCCATGTTTTTTCCCAACTAATTTCTAGTCCAAGCCATGCTACAAACTTTTGAGTCAGCAAAACTGATGTAGATTCAAGATTTTGATCCGACTGCCAAATGCTCCAATTATCTGCATAAGCCGACGTTTGCGGTGCTGGCAACTCTGTTTTCAAAAGACCTGACCATGTTTCAGCTGTCACTATCATGGCTACCACTGACCAGGAATCCCCTTCAGGACAACCATTATTGGATGGGTAGATTCGGCTGCAGGTTTTTGTGATGTCCCAATATCGGCAGAGTTTGGCAAGAGAGGCCGACCACTTATTAACCAAACGTGGGGGTAGCCCATGGGAAATCATTAAACTGCGAACCTTATTACGGGAGAGGAGGTTAAAACACTTGCGTAGGTCAAGTGTGAGTCCCGTGACATGGTCTACATCAGCTCGTTGGAGTTCTAACATGGCCTGAAACATGTAACTGGCGTCATGAGCTCCTCTTTGTGGTAGCATACCTGTAATTGATTCTGATACATGTCGGTTCAAGTGTTTCAAGCATTTCCGTGTACAAAATTTTCCCCAAACCCGATACAATGTGGAAAGTATCGTGATTGGACGGCTGTTTTCAGGTGTCAGCATCCCTTTTTTTGGCAATGGAATTGTTTTTGCAAGCATCATGTGTTGGGGAAACTCATCCATTTTGGAGACTATCTTAACCAGTGGGACTAGTAATTGATCCGGCAGCATCTTAAGTTCTTGAAACGTAAATCCATCAACCCCCGGTGCAGAATCACCTTTAGTAGAAGCAATGGCCTCTTTCCAGATTTGAATATCATCTTCAAAGTTATCATCCATGGCAGGGTAACGCAGTGGAGGTTGTTGGAATGTCTCCTCGAAACCAAACCCATCATCAGGGATTTCCTTGTACCAAAATTGCTGCCAAAAATTGGAAAGTCCCTCAAAGACTTCTGAGACCTGAAATGTACACTGTGCTTGCTTGACCGTGGCTTGTTCTGGGAGTGGTTCATGATTCTCTGGCATCTGGATGATGATGCTGTCAGGCATCCGCTGAAGCAAGGCTGCTTCAACTCCTTGTATTTGAATCGGCATGGCAAGCTGGTATTTTGTTGATGCCTCAACAAAACATTCATACTGATTCGGATTATCGATTGGAATAACAATGGCTTCTTCCTCATGTTTGCAGTAGATATGGTGAAATGGCTGAAAAACTTGTTTTTTAATAGTTTTGTATGCTTCTTTCTTGAAGTTGTCTTTGCCGTCAATGAGGTGTCGAACTTTGGACATTTTCTCTCTTAAGCTGTGTTCGTGGTAGAGAATGTCATTTAGTTGATGTTGCATTAACTGCTGTGCCATGGATAGCCAGTCTTGTGTCGGCAGGCTTTCTGGAAACGGGAAAAGTTCAGGATGGGCCAATGACCACGCTCGAAAACTTCTGCCTCGATCTGACCATTGCCAAATGGCCGTCCATTCTCTCCAAAGTTCAATGTACGTCTTCTGCAAGATGTCTTCCGCTTTGATTAAACTGTTGATTCTTGACCTAAGGGAGGCCAATCTGCGGATTTGCTTAACATACTTTTTACTGCGGAAAGTGGCACACTCCATTGGTGGGTTATAGTCTCCATGTCTTGCTTTTCTTGCTGGTGTGACCATTGGAATTTGACGAAATTTGTTTTCTGTACACCTACCTCGACAGCGCTTTGGTAGTCCAGCAATGGCATATGGCTTATCTGGTTGATTGGCAAATTCTTTTTTGATGGCAAGGTCAACAGTTGCTTCAACCAAGGCTGCCCACTGCTGCAGGTCTTGTGGATCAGCAAATTGACATGTCACCTGTGCGGCTTGCTCTATATCTTTTTTGTCAATTGGCATGTCAACCCATGATTTTGGTGTCGAGATTTTTGTGTTGTATAGCGGTGTCTGGGGAACATCAAAGGTAAGGATTACAGGTTCGTGAGCATCGAAAAGTTTCTGTGTGTCAATCTGGATTGCTACAAGTCTCTGGATTAGTGTCGGATGCAATATGGCAGTGTCTGGAGTCGTTGCATTTTTGCACGTCTTTGGCATCGGAACATCATACATACGCTCATGCAGGCATTGTAGGGACGCATATCCTTTGGATGCAAGGTAATCATATAAGTCAAGCTGATGAACATCCATGTTGAAATCACCCGTGAACATAACTGGCAAGTTGATGGCCTCAGCTTTTTTAAGTGCAACTTCAAACAATTGATTAGTTGCTTGCTTATGCCAGGCATTTCCTCCAGCATAGCCATAGATGGTGATGATCTGCACATATATTCCCCCCCATTGCACTACAGCATGTGTGAGGCGATCTGGTGCTTTAGAATGTTCATGAACACTCATACCTTCACGTATTGGCCATGTTGCATGTATGGATGTCCCACCTGCACGTCCACGCAAGCTTGGTTGGTTTGAAACCTTTTCTCTCTGCATCTGGACTGGTGATGACCAAACAGTGGAAAGTTGCATTTTATTGAATTGATGGGTCATTGTCGTTTGTACCTCAGCCGTTGCAGTCGTCTCTGAACAGCAAAAAGTATTGACTTGATGGAGATCAATAAGTTTTTGGAATTCATCGTGCTTATTTCGAATGGCAGTTGTGTTGATGATGGCAACTACTGCTTGGACAGGTTTTGACTTTTTCTTTTTGGATGTGGGTCCTGGGTTGTCAGCTTCACCGATTCTTTTGGCTTTCATTGGGTCATGGCAAAGCTTATTTTGAGATATTTCAAGGATGACAATACTAGCAAAGCAAATACGGATGCAATATCCTGCGATGGTCTGGCTGTATTGGAACGGATGCATACACTGCAAAGTGGCCAAAATGGCTTGTGAATGGATGACAGCCCAACGGTTTTCGTCGGTGCTGGACTTGAATGCACGGATGCCAACTTTATATCTGGTCTCTGGCATATGTGATTGCAATTCAAGGCGCGAAAGAGACTGGCTGCACTGCATCTGACAGGTAGGTTTCCCCACCACCTGGCAAATTATGGATTGTAGGACAAGTATTGGTTCAAGGATCACCCTGAAAGTACAAAAACTGCAAACAGAAAAGTTTGGCAAAACCCCGAATTGTCTCTTATTGCTAAGGTGAAGTCAATCATCCATATCCTCTTTTTCTTCCGATCTTCCTCGCTTTGGCTTGGCTTGCAACAATGATCGGAGCTCATGCAGTGTTCCGTTCAGCTGTTGGGACTGTAGGCCGATAGCTTGTTGGAACGTATGTTCCAAGTCTTGCTTCACATTCTGGATTGCTGCATGTACCTGTGCCTGTGCCTGTTGTTCTCTTTGTTGGACCTGTTCAAATTCATGTTTGGTGTCTTGCCTCAACTGCTGAATGGCATTCTCCATCTCTGCAAGCTTTTTGTTCTGCATCTCAATTTTTCCATCTTGTTCTTGGAATTTCAACTCAGTAGGTCCAGACTGTTCACGTGTGAAGGCTGGAGGTAAACCTCTTCCATGTGCAGATTTGGCCCAAGGATGGAACCCTAATGGTCCTCCGATTGGTACAGCAGTTCCTACAGCTGGTGCTTTTGACATCTCAGTCTTGGATGGCAGTGGCCCTGCGACAAAAGGGTTGGTGCCAAGTTTGTCTTTTGGTTGGATGAATTTCACTAAGACCGGCTTTGCATTGAATGTCAAAAACTCTGATGGTGGCTGTTCTTGGCTTCCTACTAACCAGCCCGTTGGTCCCAGTGCTTTCAAGGGCTTGAAGGTCCATCCAATCGCATCACTCCATTTTCCAAGCATTTCCGCACTGCATCCATACGGAAGTGATTGGATCTGGAAAAGATTGGGTGTGTCATGTGCAGCTGGTACCTGACGATCCGGACAAAGGGTTTTCCAGGCCGCTTCATAGTCTTCTGATGAAAATCTCAGTCCATAGGATGTACGACTACGCACCAGTCCTGCACAGCTGTTGACTTTGGATGCCTGTGAGTTCAGGTGAGCCCATGTTCCATCAATCCAAATGATTCTCCATGACACATCTAGGCGTCCTGATTGGCTTTTGGGAGTGATCCACATTCGATTGAATCCTGAAATTACCAAGAGAGATCGCAGCTTTTCTTTCGGCAATGTTGCATGAAACTGGACAGATGACGCATGGTGAGCACTAGTCGGCTGGCGCTCATGTCTGAAACTTTTTCCCCATGTAGCAAGCAAAACATCTTCAAAACCCTGTGAGGCTAATTGCTGTCTGACGAAATTGAATGGTTTGTCAACCAAGTATTTCCACTCATCATCTTTCCAATCTTCCCGCCAGAGGGTGATTGCAATCGTAGCACAGGCTTGCTCATCAATGTCTGGCTGCAAGGAGGCTTGCGTCTCCAATTTGCAACATGGTTGCCTGCAGGATGACAGGCCTGCTGTCCTTGTCTTTACAGGGAATATGCAGTATCTCCTTTTTGAGGCTGGTTCTGAAGTCATGACTTCCCGGAATGATAATCGCAAGTTCATCAGCTGAAATCAATTGTCCCTCACGAACCCAAGGTAATGCAGCTTCAAGCGTCAACATGACATATCCACTACACTTGTTTCGAATTTCATAGATTTGTTGTGCTGGCTCATCATTCTGCATCAGGAAGAATCTGTACTGCAAACTTCTTGCGTTGATGTTGGGCCCCTTTTTGAGCATTTCGATTGGCAACCTGTACAATTTTGTTTGGTGGTTTCATGGAACAATCTTCACACATCTTGAGCAATGCATCTAACCTCTGTTTCCCTGGGGGCAGTTTTGCAATCTGCATCATGTTCTTATTGCCAACCTTAGTCATGAGTTCATCTGTAGTGGAAACAACCCATTCCATGTCGTAGCCTTGTTCCAGTAAGGTTGCCGCTAGGGAGTTTCGAATCCACATTTTCTGAGAGTCCTTGTTTCCTGTACCTCCCACATATTCTTCAATCATTTTGAACATGAGGAAATTGTTCTTGGCATCTTTCCAGAGCTGGTCAATTGTGACATCGCAACATTGTTTGGCCATGTGTACAAATCTCATGTTTCTTCCAAGCATGATGGGAAAAAAGGTGATTTGGCAAATGGCTGCAATCATTGTCATGTTGACGGATGCATCCAGTGGTCCATCCCAAATTGCCTTTGACCTCCATTGAAAGACTGATCGTTTCCCATTCGGCTCAGCCAATGCATCCAACAATCTACGTGTAGCTACGACCGTTAACAGCACAGAGAATGCGGATGCTGGGATCGGATGCGTCTGTTCAAAAACTACCTTGGAGCAATCTGACATGTGCGTGACACGGACTTTCACCTTCAAATACTTCAGCGTGTCATGGTGAAAAACGGATGCCCACATGGAAGCCATGATCTTCCTGGCTTCTACTTCCCCTTGGATGGAGAACGTTGTTTGCATCTTTGACACATCTGTCATGTAGGAAATTTGAGTGGATCGATATGCCGCCATGACAACACAAATGTTCTGTTCAAGGGGAGCTTGCTTCACACGTTGGTCAAAGAGCATCGAATTTTCATAGTACTTTTGTCCCTTCGACAAGATACCAAATTGATCATACATCACATGTTCCAGTTGAAGTTCATTGAGTTGGTCAACAACCTTGTTCTTGGTATCCAATTTCAGAAACAGAATCGTTCCCTGTTGCAGGCATGGCATGACAAATCCATCCGGTTCATCCAAACTTTGAACTTGAGTCATGTGTCTCAGGGTGAAGGCAAACCCATGTGTGTCCATTTCACATTCAATCAATTTCATCTGTCCATCAAATTGATGAATCAGTTCATGTGGTGGGACATTCGGATATATCCATGCTGACATGTTCTCCTCTGCAAGTTCAACCTTGATTTTCATCATCGCTTGGAAAGGTACCGTCATTGAGACATCATCATGTTTGGATTCAACCTCTGTGATTTGTGATGTTTCATCAGCAATGGCATACATCTTCAATAACTCATGCGTTTCAAGCAATCCATCACTCGGTTTCCAGAAATGATTGGGTGGCAAACGAAACTCACTGTCAATCCTTTGAAGAAGTTCAAAATTTCGAAGGCATTGCATCCACTCTCGTTTGTTGTCACCTTGTCGCACAATCATGCTGGCTGTTTCACTGGCGATGTGTTGGCAATATGATACACGGAGACGGTTCTGGAAAAGTGCATCAAAGACCTCATCAATCTTCAGCAATTCCCGCCCCGTTTGAATCATGTTGATTGCATTGGCCATCATCAACAGGGCATGTGGACATGAAATCATGTTACCTGTGTGGACCCATGCTTTGCACAAGTCATGCTGGTAAAACACTTCACCAAAAGTCACATGCGCCATTTGGATTTCTGCCGGATGCAACAAGCGGAGCTCTGAGTCCTGCTCTAGGAAATTACCATAGTATCCCCTTTGTTCAAGGGTTGTTCTGCAAAGCGTGTGTTGCTGTCCATAGAGCGACATCACAGTTGGTTGGACTTCCTCAGCTTTGAAGGTTCTTGCTTTAAGGACTTCATCACCACTGGCATTTTTGAGCTTTTTGAGCATTGGCGGCAAAAATGTGGTATCCTTGGCACATGCTAGCATGAGTGGCGTCAGTTTCAATTCGGCTCCCTCTGGGGGCATCTTGTTGAAAACTGCATCTAGCATTTCCATGTTGAATTGTCCAATGTCAGGCCACATCTGGAAATCGGCTGTTCTGATCTGCTCTGCATGTCGGTGAATGGCAATTGCTAACCATCGGATCCTGGTGACCCCTCCAAATTTTGCCGAGTCAATCACCTTCTGTGCAACTACTTGATACCCTACATGCTTCAACACATCCATGCAAAGGTTCTTGTGCCTATGTGTGGCAAATGCATTGACCTGTTCAAGCACTACAACCAATGGACGTATGTGTCTGCATCGCAGAATGGCTGATGGCAACAAACTACCCTGATCTGAATCCAGGCCGGATCCTTTGGAAGCCCCTGACCATGGTGGGCATGGTGCGCTAATGCTCATGACATGAACACCCCATTCACAAATTGCAGGAACCCATGCATCATCATCAATGTCACCCAAAACGATAAAGTCACTGTTCCATTGGTCAATGTTTTGGGGCAAGGCCGTACTCACAGAGTCTACCAAGATTGCATCATGTGACATGGAGTAGTACTTGCAGGCTTCCATGGAGGCGTCAATTCCAACCGTTTGCATTGGTACCTGGAAGACTTCTTTGAGAAATCGACTGGCATGTTTCCATCCTGCATAACCCCCTGCAAAAAGTTCCAGTATGTGAAGCTTTGTCATTGAGGGGACTTTGATGGGAAGCACCATGGTGTGTTCATCAATTTCCCAGGCACAATCATATCTATTGTGATCCCAGCATGTGTCGCGGACATTCCACAGGAGCATCTTTGTTGTCGTTTGCACTGTAATGGGTTTCATGCAGGAAACCAAGACACTGTCATCACATGTCATGTCAGGCAACCCTGGGAAACATCTGTTGAGATACATTGCACGACTCGATCCCTCTGGAGTGGCATGCTGTCCTTTCAAAAAAAGGTGATCATCCTTCCATTCCATGCTGGTGTTGTCCAAAAGAATATTGTGCCGGGGTTTCAACCATTGCACCCCATGCTGCCCGTAGACATCATACCCAGCCAGCAAGTCATCTAACTTGGGGGGGATAGCAAATGGATCCATGGCAAGAAGTGGCAAATGTCGAGGATCAATTAGCCCACCGTCTTTGTGGGACACACCCACCGCGTGAAGGTTTGATCCCAAAGTGCACCTGAAATAAGGCTATCTTGGGGATGATTTCCCTTACTAACCATGATTCCAGTGAGGTCGCAGTGAGGTCGCTATAATTTACCCAGATTCAATAAACCATTCATGTGGTTTCAAAGACCTGAACCAATTCTGACTACCCATCCATGCGGGTGAGGCGATGGACAATTTTGTAGGACCCTGGGAACCATGAAATTTGGCGATTTAAAAAATGTTGATTTATCCAGGACAAAATCGTGATTTAAACAATAAAATGAGGAATTTCATGGAATTTTAAGTTTATCTTGGTATGATTGAATTGTAGAAGATGGTATATTGTTAAATAAGTTAAATATTACCCCCTGGTAAACTAACATTGCTATGGAAAATCACAATTTTTAATAGGTAAATCAACTACTTCTATGGGCCATTTTCAATAGCCATGTTAGTTTATTGGAGGGTATATCTGGGTAAATTACAATAATTCACTAACTTGACATAAGACCACTTTGGGGATATCATTCCCCTGAAATAGTGCCATCCTTTCCAGTGAAAAAAAGGCATATACCCTCTGGTAAACATACAAAAAAATATGGAAAATCACCATTTTTCAATGGGAAAATCCACTATTTCAATGGCTATTTTCCATAGCAAACTGTTAGTTTACCAGTGATATAGGCATATGTATACCCTCTGGTAAAGTAACATAACTATGGAAAGTCAGGCCATTTTCAATAGCAAACTGTTAGTCATTACCAGAGGGTAAAATGTCATGATCTCCAGACCTTGGGAGACGGTCTCCCAGAGTTGCTCGACGGGCTCGCAGGTCTCTTCCTGGCTAAGCCGCGCCGCAACGCTTAGCCAAGTCATTCGATCGTGGGATATCACGGGATACCCATGGAATATATATATATATATCTGGGTAAATTATAATATTTCACTAACCTGAATCTTGCGGCCATTTGGGGATGATTTCCCTTACTAACCATTATTCCCAGTGAGGGAGAACAGTGAGGTCGCGATCAAATTTACCCAGATATATGGGATATCATGGGATGAACAACAGTATGAAGTTTTAATATCCAAAGAGATACCCGGCCTGGTAATGACTGTTAGTATTAGCAGATTCCTCTACCATGATTCACTTAGAGATTTTCGCACACAGAATGTCTAGCAGCAGGGTTTGCACTGCCACGCTAAACACCTATTACTGCCACGCCCTCTGCCACCCTGGAAGCCTT
>Ga0126342_10009575_pt1 | contig 17363 bp, 18 predicted proteins | sample Cyp1metagenome_FD_92528 | JGI IMG/M metagenome (GOLD analysis project Ga0126342, IMG submission 92528) | Coral microbial communities from Lord Howe Island, Old Settlement Bay, Australia - Cyphastrea 1 metagenome | ecosystem: Host-associated > Invertebrates > Cnidaria > Coral ... | reverse complement strand
ATACATACATACATACATACATACATACATACATACATACATACATACATACATACATACATACATACATACATACATACATACATACATACATACATACATACATACATACATACATACAATTATATGCAAACACGTATCTATATTACAAACATGTATAACCATATGCACATATATATATGTATATAATATATATATATATACACATGATTTTTATCACATGGCCGAAGGTGGCCAAGGATTTGGTGCCCTTCCCTGTCCAGGTCTCTCAGCTCCTGGAACGCGCCAAGGGTATCAAAGCGCAAGACCATTTGAGCCTTGACGTCACCGCTGGAGCCGGGAATGGGATGATGATTTTTCTGATGATTTCAGCAGTTAGATTCTTGAAATCCCACAGACAGCCAACTTAGACACGGATGAACTATCCATTTACATCCATTTCTACGGAACTACGAAACGTGTGGATTTGAAGTTTGAAGTTTGAAGCAGCAGGATGTCACTGGTAAAAGCAGCTGTTCGCACCGCTGCGCAGCTTCCACACCCAGGATTTTGGTGACGCGAACTACCGTGGACAGCTGGTGCTGTGGCCCAGTTGCCGTCAAACCAAGGGAAATTTCACAATAGGCATGGATTACTATGGTTTTGGCAAACCATGAATTTGGGGTCGTCAATTCTTTTTGGGTCTGAAATGGTCTGAACCCACCACCCGGACACATTTGGACTGCAGTGGAATAACTATGAAAAACTCCTGGCACAAGCGACCCCTTGTCGATCGAGAGTTGGCAGGAGCTTGTATTTGGTGGATGTTTCGACGGTGTTTGGATGCTTTTCCCTCCCCAATTTTTACTGTATGATCCCCAAGAGGCATTGTTCAAAACTGCTGTTGGTTGATGATCAGTTCGGGGGTGAAATTCTATGTCACACTACCATATCCAGGGGATAATCATCATATTTTCATCATATTTTCAAAATCCATGGGAATCCCTATTACCGCCAACATGAACCAACCACTTAGAACCCGGGAATTTTCCATTCGATTGCCGAGGTTCCATCCCGAATATTTTCCTGCGGTGACTTTCGCCTTTCTCAACACTGGAGCGAAGCCGGGGACCACAGAAACGGTGACGAAACGGTGACGGCGGATCCTGAATTTTCTAATATGAAAGTGCTGGTGGAAGATGGTTGAAATGAAGAGCCTCGTGAATCCAGGAGTTTTTGTCCCTGCAACTGGTCTCAGAGTCTCAGATAGCTGCATTTTGTGATATTGCGGATATTTGCATAATATTGCAGATGGAGGTTTTCCAAATCATCAACTTTAATAGGATTTTCCATTATAAACCATCCATTTTGGGGTAGCCGTATTTATTTATGGAACCCCTCATATCGATGCAGATCTTTGGCCTTGCAGTGATCAAAAAATGATCAGTGAATGTCATCACATCCCCTTGTAAGGGGCAGTTGCACACGCACATATGCGCACGCAACAAACAAGCACATTTTATTGTTTGCACCAAAACAACATCTGTGCCATCTTAAAGAACAGGCTCCAACAGAGTGAAAGCGTTTTTTGTTGTTTATGTGCGAAATGAACAGCTCTTGAACCTGAACAACCAGAAGGGCGGGCAAGATTCTCTGCGCCCACATGGTAGCACCAAGCCCCACTCAAATGGACAATACAAGGGTGGAGGTAGATTCTGTTTGGTCAAGACACTCAGCATTCATCCACACCCATTTCCGTGGGCTGGGGAAAATTTGGCTGACAGCTGGAGGCGAAATCTCACCATTTATCAACCTCCAATCCTTTTCCTCAAGGATCTCCGATGCTCACGAGGGTGGATAGGGCGTGGGTTGGGGACAGTCACCCTGGAAAATTGAGGTGCCAAAGCTGAACAGATCTAGAACAGATACTAAAGGTTACTAGAGGTTTCAGTGGACAAAGCAAAATTCCTTCCGCAGAAAACCAGTTAATTTCGTGATATTTTGTAGCCCTCACTGCAGACACTGCAGACATTTCTGCAGTTCCCTAGTGTGATGTTTGCTTAGTGACGTAGTATGCACAGGACAAATTTTCAGGAGAAGTGTGAGGCTGTTTGGAAAGCAACCTCCCATTTTGATCAATACCAGACAATGAAAGACCCTTTCAAAGAGTTGGTGTTGCGCACATGCAACTTCTTTCATGGCCGTGTTTGTCCAAGATTACTCTACTTCATCCAAGAAACCTCATAGGTATAGATGAAGTCAGATACCTGTAGCAGCTGTGTCCGGCACTTCCTACTGATTTCGATCACCCATTCTTATCGGCTTTCTTGGAAGACAGAATGTCTGCCCCCAAAACCCACCCTCTCGAGAAGAAGAAGAAACAGAAGAAGAAGAAGCACCGCAACAGTTGGATCGCTGCAGAGTGACTGATAATGACCTGGCTATGTCGCAGAATTATATAGAGCCCCCAAAACTCATTGCTTTCATCAATCAGATCGATCTCTTAAAAAAAAATCAAAGGAACTACAAGAGGCTCAGTTTGTTGGGACCTGCCTTTGTCGGGAAGGGAGCCATCATACACTGTCTTTGCGGCTTCCAGGACTATTACAGCCAGAGTTGGCTTACTCGTTACTCGGCTGCATGGGGAAAGTGTCTAGATTCTCCGAGAGGAAAGCCGAGGACGGGAAGGTATTTTTGCTTGATATCAAGTAGCTGGTTCCATCCATTCCCCGATGTGTGTCCTTCATTCCAAGTCTTGGATGATCATTCCATGTCTGCAGCTGATTGATCGGTGTTTTTGGGTGGTTTGCGGGAACTCTGCTCTCTGAAGCCTCCACAATTGGTCTAAAAGAGTCGATTGTTGCTATGGGTGTGTCTGAGAATGGAGTTTAGGCCCAAAAATTGCATTTTAATTGGTAAAGAATCGATAAACAACTAGATTTAACGCTACCCATTTCCAGACAACCCATATCAGCCAGCAAGACAGTGTGAAGCTTGCGACTCACAACACTTGACGTTGAGACGCTTCAAGATGTGCAGCACAAAGACCTTCAGAAACGGGGAAGAGATCATCAATGATAGATAGCCTGCTTGCGGATCAACCATAATGAATCATGGCTGCTAATGGATAGATCCATTACCTATCATAGCTTCAAGAATACACTCCATGATGGCTTTTTATTATTGTCTTATATCTGGCAATTAAATGCAATTAGCAAAATTCAATCAACATTACCATAGATTGATCCTCTTGAACATTTTCTACAAGCTTCCCAGGCTACGCGTGTCTCTTCTTGGCCCAGTCCTCTTTGGCCAGTCTGACGGAGCGGTGTGTGGCGATGCAACGGTGAAAAAACGTGTTTTTGGGGCAACAATCATGTTTAGATGTTTCTAGCACCCATTCAGTCTTTTTGGGGGCAACAAGTTTGAGCCACAGATGCTCAGTGCCCTGCATCAGGATCCAATGGGCATGCCCTTGCCGAAGTCAACCTGCACGATGGTCATGTCCGGAACTGAGCCAATTTTGCCTCGGGTTGAACTGTTGAAGCCGGCAGATGGTTTTGGCTGAAAGGTCATGGACTTCCGCAAGTGGTGTGCATGATAGGTCGATGTTTTTTTTTTGATGTAAGGTTCTATGGTCCACCAATGATCCGCCATGAATGATATGAATGAAGGTCCTCAAACAGCAAATGTGGCTCGATCGTGTTGTGGCCCAGGGCATTGATGAGAAGTATTGATCACAGCATCTCGGACATGTCGCGACGAGGGATGATGGAGGTGGGTCATGACTGTCATGCCGAGTGTCGACAGAAATGCCATGGATAGAGCTCAAAAGGACAGCCAATGCTTCGGCAAGGTACAAACTTTATCTCTTTTCATTCCATAGATTTCGGAGGGTTTGCTGGGGAACCAAATTGACATTTGATGGTATTTGTGTTCTACACCTTTTTCCAAGGCTGTCCAAGGTTCAGCCAGTTATACTATACCCGGACCGGAAGCTCAATCGGCCGAGGTTGGGATCCAAACCTCTCCGTCAGGCACCAGCCTTGTTATCCTTGTTGGTGCACAGGGTGCAGTTCCTAAAGTTGTCTTTGCTAAGCCCTGAACATGTCAATATGAAAATGAAAAGAGGTGGTTCGCCCGATTTGTAAAGATTCCATTGTTTTGATGTTTGTTTATATTTTGTGGTTTGCTTTCTACTTCCGCTACTGTAGGATCCTATTCTTCTTGAGTAGTTTGAGTAGGTTTGCCTGCATCGGCCAGACTGTGGCCCACAGGCAAGAGGAATCCTGACAGTGGTTGGTGTTTGGGAGCAGCTTGAGCTTGGTTGATGGTTTTAGTTTTAGCAACAATCTCCTGAAAACTATATACTGTAATCATTTTTTTCCAAACAAGGTGCTGTTCACCAGTCTTACTGCAGAAAACGATGCCTTGCTCCCACAGCCCTCATATTTTTGTCCGGTCCTTCCAGCCTCTCCGGGTAGTGCATTCCTGGAGGCCGTACAACATTGGCATTTGGACCAAATGTTGGATTGGTACCATCGGGTCGGGGAGCACAACACTGCTTGGTGTGGATGGGGCACCACTCCCAACAAAAGGATCCCAGAAAAGGGGGCTTCCCCAAAAGAGAACCACGGTGCAGGGATACACAGCAATGCAGGCAAGCAAAATGGGCAAATGCGATCTTCTGCCGCTGAATGAACATCGATGTCTTGAGTGGTAAAAATGCAGCCGGATGGAGCGATGCGAAGTTGCACTTCTCGATTTGTTGCACTTCTCGATTTGTGCACACCTGGCGATGAGTCAAGAATGAAGCAAGCACTGCCCTCTGCACACTTGGTTGGTAAATTTCAGACAAACACTGCATAATTGAGTACTGAGTACTGCATTACATATAGCAACATGCAGATTGGCTCGCACACACCCGTGCAGTTACCACCTCCCCATTTGACGCTCGATTTTGGCTATGTTGATGTATAGTCTCAGGCTGTTAAGACTAGTCAACGAGGGAGTGTGGCATTACATGTATGTGCATGCACACATGTACGTATATATTATATACAGTACATATATATATGTATATACAATACATTTACAGTGCAGGAAACACCTCATGTAACGGTATGATTGGTGAATCTTCCAGTGCGTACACATGTTTCCTTTCGAACTGGAAAAAAACGAGTCTTGCCCCAACACCCCGAGGCGAATGAATCTGCAGCCCATCTTCTTGCCGGTGTACCGTTCTGGATGTACCCCAGCGATGGTGGATGGATGCTGGTGAACTGGGTCAATTGCTTAATTTTAGTCTTTGGGATTCTATGGGTAAATATATTACCTATTGGATTAATACTATTACTATTAATTAATTCATCGATAGATTACCGGCGGCAAGAGTTTTAGCGCGAGATTTGCCAGGCCCACTGCACTCCCTCATGACACCATAAACCAACCATTGCTGGCTATATGGTTATGTTTCAATCAACATTGACCTAGCGCTTGTGTCCCCAGTGTTATTAGTCCTACTGTAGTTCCTATTTCAGCTCGCGAAGTTGTCATGTAGTTGGCTGGGGGTGGGCAGACGGCCGTGGCGTTTCGGAGCAATTTTTGCTGCGTCAAGGCTTTTCTTGTTGAGGTGCTGTGCAATAACGATCATGTTTCGCTGCGTGTGTATTTGCTTGCCGTGTCACGGATGGCTAGTGCGTTTGGAGAGATTCTTGCTACGCTTGCGGCTGTGGACACCGACCTGATTGAGATCTATGTAGGTATGTTTGGCGCACGATTCCCTAGACTTCGAGAAGGTCGTCCCTGGGTGTTTGAAATGGCCATTGGTGGCCTTGCTGCAGATGAGTTTCGCACGCTGTTGGGCAATGCTTTAATTTTTTCTACAGCGTTTATTTGGCACTTCTGCCTCCTGCATTTCGTCTCTCATGAGTGATTGCGCGGCAGACGGCCGTGCAACTGTCTGTTTGCTTTGCCTTGGATGATGGAATTTTTCACTATCGGTTCGATGGGTTCTGCTTTCTTCATCTTGCTGCATGCGTGTACAAGGAATTTACATGTTTTGCTGTTCTGGAGAAGTTGGCCACCTTTTTTTCTTTGACTTCTCCCGTGGGGCAGCCAGTCAGCCTGCTCACTGACTGGCACGATGCGCACGATGCATGGCTCCAGGGTCCGCCAAGGTGAGGCAATAATGTTCAATGTGCATGTTATAACCATTTTGCCCCGAATTTCTCACGATGACATTGATAAGCATCCAAACAAAAAATGAAACATTTAGGACAGATGACACAAATCATCGCACAGATGAAACTTTGGACGGGAAAAAACTGATGATTTTTGGGTTCGGTGCTTGTTATGTCACAAAAAAAGTTTTCGGGACCCTTCAAAATGCCAATAGAACATCCACAACTTTGGGAAAATGTTGCCCGTTCCATTTTGTTCCACAAAACCCAACAAATTTGGTTTTTCCAACAGCATGCAATGAGATGCACCCATGAATGCGGCCGAAACACCACGGCATCTGCCCACCCATTGCTGTACCCAACTTGATTTATAGTTTTTTTACAGATATATGATATGTTTCGAATATTTTCTAGATATAATTTAATATAGATCATCAAAGCGTATTTGGTAATGTCGTTACCCCCAGTCATTAACCATCCACAACCATGCCTCTTTCAATGGAAAATGGGTGGGACGAATGGTCCACCAGCTTGTGCCAATTTTTGTTGCCTACATTGACATAATTTTCATGATTTCCATCCATGGCGACCAGAATTGGCCGCATTGAGGGACGCGACCAGAGTGGACATATTCAATTTTTCATCATATTTCTAGGATACAAATCATGGTTTGCAGATGTATTCAGCAAAATTTCCCCCAAAAACTCACCGTGTTTTTTTTTCTGCAAATCACGGGAAGCCCAGCAATTTTCCATGGCACGTGGCAAGTTTCAAAGAAATCTCAGGCAATCCGGTGCTGGACGATACTTTCACGCGACAACCAAGGCAAAGCTGCATTTGCAGCTGGGCAACTCAGCACCGAAAGTTTGAATTGAGATTTGTTTTGTTGATGGTTGCAACATGTTACATGTATTTCAGTTGTGAAATCTAGGTCACTTGGTGCAGAGCTGAGATTCCTCACTTTGAGTTCCATGGTCCAAATCTCTGCAGGTGGACGATCATCGAATCATCAAAGAAACAATCAAAAATGAAGTCAATGTTTCAAGCAACCAAACCAGTTCCTTATCATATCTTATCATCACCACAGACTCATGATGGTTCAGAAATTTCTTGGAAGGATGCCTATATAATCCCATTATATCCGGTTTACATCCCATGAAATTCCACTAATTACATCTGAATATCCCATTCCATCACATCATAACACATTATATCCTTGTAGCGCAGTTATATAAATGCCAGGGAGTGTGGCAAAATCCCAGTTGAACCATTCAGAATCCCCCTATCCGGCCCTATCCCATCTCATGAAATGCTAGTTGGTTCATGTTGGTTCATAGTTTTCCCATTCATAAGTCATATAGTTCACAATCCCCAAAAAAACCAGGTAGTATCAGGTAGTATAACTTGTTGCCGTAACCGTAACCAGGGTTTCTACTGGCGCCGCCCAGTTGGAGCTCAAATGCACGGGCCGCTGCGAGCACAAGTGTCGGGTTGAGCCCAGAGGCGGTCGGATGACCTTAACAGATGGGAAAATATGGGCATCTGACCATGAAAAGTGGGATTTAAGTGGATTCTAATTCACTATAATTCACTTAATCTGGATATATCTGGATAAATTATAGCTGTAAACACTGTAAATCATGGCAGGTAACCATCCCATTGTGGTTATTTGAACTGCCATTCTTTTCCATGAAATCACGTGCAGGGGCGTCTGCAGAATCATTGAGAGATTTTTTGGGTGTCTTTGAAGTGATCAGCCACAAGGTGACTTAAAAATCCAGGACTCCAATCTTTTCGGCTGGTTCTATGGCAAAACCATAGATCTTGGGTGACTTGGGTGACTTGGGTGCCTCAAAAACACAGAGATCAGATGGGAAAAACTGGCACTGAGGTTGTCCGTGCTGGAGTTGGTCCACATGTGGACAGCCAGGATTCTCAGGGCGGATGTCACCGATGTCACCTCTTTTTCCCAATGGAAATCTCAAGATCCAACAGTTTTTTCATGTTTTTTCCGTGATTTTTTATGTTTCAGCCAAAGTTTATGGATGGTTGGACCCCATTTGTGGGTGAAATGTGTGAAGTCCACTTCAAATCCTCTTCATATATACCAATTTCATCCAATTTCTGATCATTTATGGATCGTCAATTCATGTCAATTCCAAAAATAATGGTCCTCACATCATGGACATATGTGATTTATGGTGATTTCACATATATTTCATATGATTTCAATTGATTTCACATATCTTTCACATGGACATTGGACATTGAATGAATTGAATCCCAGATTTACGGAGCTGTTTGGCTAAGGCCATGCCCTTAGCTTGCTGCGGTCGCCGTGAGGGGAGTGAGGGGATGCTCAAGAAGGCCATCTGGAGCCACTTGGGGTCACTTGCGGTGCAATGATATGCTACATGCATATCAAAAAATGATAATGTGTATACATATATTTATACATACATACATACATACATACATACATATATATATATATACATAATCATATATATATACACATACATATACATATATGTATTAGTAATTAATAAGAACGTGGATCTATGAGAAAAACGTATTCTATGTGATGAACAAACAGGGTGAGCTAGCCAAAAGTGATGCGAATCACCACCCAACAGTTGAGATGCCAAGCGCCATTGGTGCCTCGAGTGCTTTCGATGACGTCGGCATAGCCAGTTGGGATCCCTCAAGAGGCTGGATTGATCAATGTCCAGGCCATATTTGGGGGACATGTGGCATCTCCAATTTTGCTATCCTCCAATAAGCAAACTTGGCAATGGAAAACTGAAAAAGCAATGCAAAAACATCCGAGTTCCATTTATAGATGGGAGATATCCATAGATATCCCATATATCCCGGCCAGCCAACACATCGCCCACTGCTTGCACCGGTCAGCGCCGGATCTTCTCGCTGATGCTTCGGTGCGGGGGCCGGGTCTCATGGTGGGCCATGGGGCCACAATGGACGCTGTGGGGTGATGATTTTCTGACGGCAGCTTTGACCGAAGGGATGGATATTCCATTCATATCCACTCATACTTTTGCATTGCCGGGCAGTGTGTTCAGGCAACTCGTGCTCTTCCCCTGGTCGATTTCAAATGTAGGTGAAGATCGGTTTGGTTTCGCTGAGAAAACAAGATTCTCTGAACATTCTGAACCACAGAAACATCAACGCATCCCATTCAATGCCTCCACTGACTTTGCCATGAAATCCACTTGAATCAATCAAGCTGTCAAAGCCTAGGTCCCTCTTGCCCTTTGGCAGCGTCTTTTGGGCACATTGGGTTTTAAGACGGGCACTCAGGGTCGGATTTTCATGACGGTTGAGAAGCAGATCGATTCAAAATGAGTAATGTATAGTGATGTGGTAAAGCCAATAGTGAATATAGTGAATCATCCCCAATATTACCACAAATTGGTCACAAGGATCATCCCCAGATGGTTCAGGGTTTACCACATTAGGGTGGAATCAGACGAGACTCCAAGCTGCGCATCCTAAGGCACATGGTTCCTGGTGGTTTCTCTGAACGCATTGAGTCTGATTTTCAGGTGGGGGAGGGGGGTTCTGGCCTTTTCATTGGTCCAAGTTACTATCAGAATCTATCAGATAAAGTGTTGTCATTTCATTCCAATCTCAGCAAAGTGCTTCGTTTCTTGGGGTGCTCTTTGGTAATCCATGAAACAACCCAAGAGGGCAAACATGGGCAAACAATCCCAGAAGCAACCCAAGTCTATGTTTTATATATTTTCTTTTATTTAGTTGGCTTTCGGTCGTCTCAAACTGTCCTTCCTAACGGGGATGGCAGCAGAGCACTTCGTGTGGATCAGGCTATACCATTGGCCGCCAGAGAGAGGTGGCGCCTTCCTGCCGGGACTCTGAGACGCTGCCACCAATGGAGATTATAGATTGCTGTGGTTGGACAAAGAAAAATTAGGAAAACCAAATTTGGATGAATAGTTTGCTGTGGTTGGATGAATTATAATCCACCAAAAGGGGAAATATTTTTTGGATGAATTTGGAAAAACTGGTGAAAACATGTATTGCACAATCTTAATGCGTTCAATTCAGTTCATGTCATTCACATTTAATTGTTCGAAATTACACCAGTTTTGTAAAACAAATACCCCGGTGTTATTAAACTGTCATGTTCCTGTGGTCTGGACCGGGCTAGTTCAAGCATTCTATAGTTTTACCCGAGAAGGCAGCGATGTTTTCTGGTTCTTGTTGCAATTTCATCGTTACTTACTCGATCTGAACTGGCGCTAAGCACATTATTTGTGACAAATTATCAGATTCTGCAGGAATGTTATGTTCCTGTTTTTTTCCCTTTATGGTGAGTTCTGAATGGATGCTTGAAATTAGCTGTGAAGAACCATGCATGATCATTAATATGATGTAAGCATGGACGGATACGATTAATTGATAGATTGGTATGGATCGGATACGGTATGCATAGATCATGATATATCTTCCGATGTTAAAGACGGATCGATGGATGGCTGGACAGACAGGTAGATATGCGTGAAGGACAAGACAGGATGCACAAGTCTTTTTTCTTGCATTCGGCTTAGAACTGTGTGATTGGAACACCTGTGCAATCTACGGTGAGATTTATATAGACCTATCTTTAACATTCTTTAACCATTTCACATTACTGAAAGTTGAGAACTCTTGAGTGTCAGTCTCAGCGCCGGTTCTCCCCTAAGGCTTGGTGTTACGGCAGCTGCTTTGAACCTGCCATTGATTTCGGTGGTGTCACATGTGGCCCTGGCCGTTGGATGGGAGCTGGTGGAGCATCCAGCATAAAGAAGCACCCTTTGGTTTCGTACTTTCATCATCTTTCATCCGCAGCTGTTGGGTTTTTTTTATCATGTTTAAGGATGTTTGACATAATCATAAACTCAGAAAACAAGCATGGGTGATGTGACTACATCGGTAGCTTGCTTTTTCATCCCCCCATGCTTTTGGATCTCTTTTCAGGTCATAAATCATAAATGTCTAAAAACGCCCCCGACGGACCAGGTGGATTTGCTGAAGCTCTTCAAGGATGTGCCCCCATCAGTCCCAGCTCCGGCGCCAGCCGTCGAAAGGAGCGGCCACGAAGGAACCCTAGAAGCGCCTTCCAAGGTGTGGAAGATGATCATCTTCCCTCAAGATCTATCATGATCTATCGAGATTGAGATTGAGACTGCCAATTTCATGGATTCCATTTTAATCCATGTTATGTACCTTTTGAAGATTAGGTAAGACGCTCAACGTTTTCAGGACGCCGGCGACTCATAGCTCCAACCACGTCTGCCACTCAGGGGCTGGACTTGACGGAAACCAAGGTTGGATCAACGCACATCTTTGTTTTTGTTGGTTGGATTAGTTAATGATGAGTTATATAGATTCCCATCATATCAGCATATATGTTGACTAATGTTGGTTATATCATGTTATATCCCCATGGTAGCATTGAGTTGGTTGGTTAATGTGAGTTAAATAGCCCATGTTAGATCCAATTATATCCTATTATAATATCCCACTCAGATCCACCTACACTGGATTTAACTATCCAGTTCATCGAGAATCAATGAATACAAATTCTCATGAATTACCCCAGGATGGGGATATCAATGATATCAATGTTAGGTATCTCCATCTATATCCCCACTGAACGGTTGGTGCTATCCCCATTGTTGATCAACCAGACCCGAATCGAGGCCACCAGTTTCCGGGCATCCCGCGAGTCGGGCGAGTGCCACCAGCATGTGTCATGATCTCCCAATGGGCGGCACCGGGAACAGTCGCTGAACATCAACGAAAGTACTGGGGAAATGGAGAACTTTGAGGATTTTGGATGATTTTGGATGATTTTGGAGTGTTCAAACACTGAAGTTTGTGATTCAACTTGCAGTCCGGTTTCCTGATTTTTTTTGGTAGGGTTCTGAAGAGTTTCAACTGGCTAAGGGGGAGGGAGGGAGGATACGTGGTGCAAAGTATATCAAAGTCATGCGGAATGTTAAGTTGATTGTGACAGGAAGGACTTTCTGGCTGAGTAAATCCTTTCTGGCAGTTGTTTGTTCTATGCCATTCTGTGCTTTCAAGTATTTTGTAGTGCTTGCATCACAAAAAGGATCGCCCCACATTGCCATTCAGCTCATGTCAGCCATTAAAAATACCCTGGTGAATTGATTGCTATAGGGGATTATACTACCTAGTTTCCTGGGGATTATGATTGCCATAGTAGGGAAACCTATCAACCAACTAGTATGATGAGATGGGACCTGGGATAGGGGTATTTTTAATGGCTCATGTCGTCACTGCACCAGATTGAGCTGATGTGCTGGCCAGGGGCTCTTTCTGCCAGTACATTTGCTTGACAGCGTGACTTTCTTGCATTGAGATTGAGAGATTCAGAATGATTCAGATCTCCTGAAAATGGTGAGACTGCATTGCACACACAGCCGAGATCCTTCAAAATCATGGCCTGTTCACTCTTGATGGAGCGTGTTGATTTCTGGAGTGTGTGTCTTTCAAGTGTGCGTGAAAGCCACTTCAATGACCTGAATCATTTCGTAGCTTCGTCGAGATTGTTTTGGCCTATCTTGAACGGCTCATGAAACCAGCAATGTGCCAGCAAACCTTGGGACCGAAACCGTTTGGACCTTGGACCCACTTGGAAATGTCAGAAATTCCGCAGAGGGTGTCCAGAATATCCATACTTTTCCGGAGCCTGGGATGCCAAGCTTTCGCTAGGTCTTCGGAACTCCCAGCATGGTTTGAAAGAACCGTGGATCGCCGTGACACCGTCACCGTGACACTTGATGCCATAGTTACTATTTGGATCTATTTGGTGGTTCACTATCACATACTATCACTTTCCCTGACATGCAAACCTTTCAATGTATGCCATCACGCAGAACTATTCTGAAGGGAGGCTTTCGGGAATTCACAAAAAAAAATCCTGGTGATTGTGAGGGTTCGACAGCTGCAACAGCCAATGCGCAGCGAATTTCTAAGGGACCAGGCGAAGGGCACACAGTACTGGAACTCATTTTTCATCGAGCATGAATCATATTCGAGACTGCTAATTACTCAAAAGATCGTGCTCTTTTTGCTCTTTTGTCCTGGCGAGATGATTTCAGGTGCCAGTAATTGCAAGATTTGCAAGTGCCACCGTGTCAGCCACTGAAAAGGAGTAAGTTCCCATACGATTTATAGTAAATTTATAGAATGGATTCCTCACCCAGCACCCAAACTCCTCGGACACTTCACAGAGCGCTTGCCAGTTCGTTTCGGGTCCTCTCTTCTTCTTTCTGAGCCTCGTGGAGGAATCAGATGATGCAGTGCTGGTGCATCACAATACCTTTGATTGCTGCTGAATGACCCTAGCCACTGGTTGTTGATATTTGTTGATTACAAATGAATGAAATTCTACGCCACATAGATACCCAGAATTCCTACACTTCCAGATTTGATTTCAAAGAAAATGTGCAGAACCCCCGGTATTTGAAGCAGAAAACCAGGTTTCCTATCAATTTTCGCTGAACTCAACCCAGTGACCCAGTGACCAACAGGAGTGCCGTTTGGCTGTGACCCTGACCTTCGCGGAAGAGAGTGGGCCACCCAAGGCCTGGCTGTTGGTTTTCCCTTCAAATTTTGAAGTGCAGCCATAGACAATATCGAAGATGTACAAAGATGTATGAAGATGTGAGAATGGTGCATCTGAGTTAACAAAACCAATATTTTTTTTTAAAAAATAATAATAATAAACTATTCTTTGCCTCTGTGGAGTCAGCCCACTTGGGAGGTTTTGAAATTGGGTACCATGGATAATCTTCGAAACTGGTGCCTTTTTAGTGGTTGATGTGCTCTGCAGTGTTCCCCCAATTCGAGGATCACCAAAAATTGCCATGAAATTACGACATATTACGACCAACATGTATAACATCAACTACTATCACAGTATCGTAATTGTCATCATTGGAGTAATAGAATATAAGTCAGACTTTTATTATCATCAGTGCTTTCGTTGTTACCATTAAGTTACGACTATCATACTATTTACTTTATCCTCAGCATTATCCACAGTAGTCGCCTGACAGACCTGGGCAGGAGATCAAAACCTTCAGTTGGCAGCCTAGGAATGCCGCAGGCATGATGCGTGGGATTGGGTGATCAGGGGGCCATGATATGCCATGATATTGGATGGCAAAGAAAGACCGTCAATATCAATTGCTCTTGATTTCATGATAAGTATATATACAATATATATATAATATATATATATAATATATATATATATATATATAATATATATATATATACCTTGACCAACCAAAACCTTGAAATTTTTAATTAAATGGTTCGAAGTTTTTGAGGGAAACCCGTTTTGCTGTGTTGCTTTCAGCCCATTTTACCAAAGTTTGGTGCAACGATCTCATTTTCTTTCCCGGTTCACGATGTTCCCTCACGGACCATGCAAAATTTGTCTCCCATACAGGCCGATCAAACCCATTAAAAAATAATGGGTTGATACGGGTAAAATATGGGTTTAGTACGGGTTCAGTACGGGTTTGGAAAACCCGAGGTTTCGGCACAAACCCGAGGTTTCTATGCTAGACATATGGGTTAGTACGGGTAAAATATGGGCTCAGTACGGGTTCAGTACGGGTTTGAGTTGGAGCCTTTTTTTTCCGCACAAGAATCCTTCTTCCACTCAATTTTCTTCTGCAACAGGCCATTCGTGCGGATTCTGGTTGTTGCCATCATCTTGATGTTCATCAGTTGTTTTAAATTGCAGGATCTGAGCCAAAACCCGAGGTTTTCACAAGAAACCTGAGGTTTTGCTGAGATTTTGGCGAACCCGAGGTTTGTCTGCAAACCCTTTAATTTTAAAGGGTCTAGCAGCTAAGGGAGCTAAGGGTATATATGTATACATATATACATATATATATGTATGTTGTACATTGTTGTACACATTTATATATTAAGTATTACAGTATTAAGTTCAGGGAGTTGTGAAGACTATTGCAGTGTTGTTCACAGTCTGCTGTTGAAATAAATTGGATGTATTTGGTTGGACAAGGCCGTTGTGAATCATCAATCGAACCAGCAACCCTAAAGTGCAAAGGTCGTGCAAACCACTCCCCAGGTCGTGGTCGAGCTTAGTCCTTGGCGAAGGCAGACGGGCTAAGCAAGACAGGATGCTTCCAGGGAGGATGAGTGCAGATGCAATAAGCATTAGCACTTATTTGGGTACCTCTAAGGGAAGTTCTCAACCCAGGAATCAAACATGGCTGGGAAATCATTGGAAATCCCCAATCAAAATGGAGATGTTAATGGGAAATCATCTTAGAATGGGGGGATTTCTACATGTTGACCGACCCCACGTTGGTCAGAAGTTTCCGATGGCTTGTGTCCCAGAGGTGCTGGTTGCGAGGCAAACCTACCAACTAGCCACGAAGCTGCAAAGCTTTGGAAAGGAAACGCGCGCAAACTGTTGACCAGTCCGATCGAGAATTTATCCGACCATATCTAACCAATAGTGCTTTTCGGATAAGAGCGAGGCTTCACGGATTTCCAACTGGTTCCCAGGCATCCGTCAGTGCCGCGATGATGCGCGACAGCTGCGGGAAAAGTTCCGGGGATAGCAACGTAACACACAGGTTGGTTTGTAATGACCTGCAGTGCATGTTCGAAATTACCTTTGAAAGTGTTTGGAGAACTGAATGTTTGCGTTCTCATCGACCCGTAAAAAGATCCAATTTTGAGGGGAAGCATGCATGGAAACTCCAAGATTGTAGGGCAATCAATTCATCGACTGAACACTCAATGGAATCATAGGGTTTGCCTGAAAATGTGGTACTCCGAAACCTGGTGGATCATCATTTTTCTGTATTTGTCCTAACCATTTTGATGGGCATACGGTATGCCCCATTTTCAGACACACCCATGCTAGGGTTTTCACAAGTTCAAAAAGTATGTCTAAGATTGTCTAAGTCGTCCGCACATGGCTTCACTGGCTGCAGAGAAAGCACAAAGGAGTCTTAAGAGATGTATACCATTGTATATCATCATTTATCGGCTCTTACCACGAATCATGAACGTTGAAAGTCATTCAAACTGTATCTTCGACAGCTGTTAAAACACGTTCTAAATGATGATACGTTTACATACGTTTATATTTATGTATAATTCCTGATCTCTTTCACTAGAGTACTGCAAACGCACTTAAATAGCTGGACATAGCTCGACGACATCATCGGATCATCGGTTTATCCTGACTCGCTGTTCTTTGGGTTCAAGCTCCGACCTGGCGGGGATTTCAGGCCTGGAATCGGCTGGGACGCTGTGATTTTTTGCTGTACAACGCACAGATTTCACTAAGACTTTTGGAAACATGGTAGCTTGATGAGCCTCGAGCGACAAGTCGCTGTGGGATCACACCCCGGCTGGCAAGGCCGTTGCTCCTGTGCAATGGAACAAGGCAAAGTGGGTCGAGTGGTAGAATTTGCAGTTTGCCGTTGGCGCTCAGGAAAAGTCGGACGGAAAAAACTGGAGATGCGGGAAATCGGCATCGACACCTGAGAATGAGTTTCAACAAGCATGTTTCGCACGAGATCACACACCGAGCATGCCCTCAGATGGTTCAAAATGGTTCAAATATGTTCAAATGATTGTTTACCATTGCCAGTTTCTGAAGGGAAGACGCCCAAACATGTTGGAGTTTCATTGATTTTCGTTGTGGTTGACCCCACTTGAACAATCAGGGTTCAATAAACCTGTGGCATGAATTGATGGTAGTTCCCAACCTCTTCACAAAATTTCGCAAGGCCTTGCTCTTAGAGTGGGTCACAATTGGTGAGGATTGCACATGGGATTCTCACCCACAGGGTATGGGTGAATACCAACTACACAACTACACCGAAATTGGGTTAACCATATTGACATCCCAGACCATTCTGTTCATTTTCGGCAGTTTTTGGAATGTCCACCCGAGTACCAGTGTTTTGGCCCAGTGTTGAGGCCCGAGCCTTTCCAGCAAGTGACACTGACTTCAGCTAACCCTCGGGTGTTTGTTCAGCCATGTTGGAGTTGCATCTCGAAGATGACCCTGTTCCGGGTGTGTTACACACTGGATTGTTTCAGATTGTGATCTACGATGAAAACCAACAGTGTCACCTTGTGAAATCTTCT
>Ga0126342_10009574_pt1 | contig 17364 bp, 16 predicted proteins | sample Cyp1metagenome_FD_92528 | JGI IMG/M metagenome (GOLD analysis project Ga0126342, IMG submission 92528) | Coral microbial communities from Lord Howe Island, Old Settlement Bay, Australia - Cyphastrea 1 metagenome | ecosystem: Host-associated > Invertebrates > Cnidaria > Coral ... | reverse complement strand
GTTGCTAGAGATAGACAATAGAGCAGGAAAGCGCTGCAACAGCTAATTTTCAAGTGCATAAACATCACAGCACATCCTATGCCAAGCTTAGTCTCACATAGTGCGCAAGCTCTTGAGTGAGAAACTTTGATCAAAGTTTGACTTCCCAGGACCGATAAGGTACGCATTCACAAGGACACAGATGGCAATCATATGAAACAATAGACAAACAAAAAACCAAAGAACTCGAGAAAAACAAAAAAAAAACTTTTGAGAGAATGTTAGAGCATGTTTGGTTTTGACTCAAAAGATGTTTTTTTTGTTTTCCCTAGTTTTTTTTTGTTTTGAAATGGAAAAACAAACAACACATTTTCTTTTAAATGGATATGATCAATCAAGATCTCAAAAAACAAAAAAAACTCAAGTCTTTTTTGTTTTTTCAGCATTTTAGGTTTGGTTTTCTGCATTGAAACGTATCAAAAATCCAAACAACTTGAGTTTTTTTTTGTTTTTTTTGAGGTATTGGTTGATAGTATGTATGGAAACAACCAAAAAACTCAAGTTTTTTTTTGGTTTTTGGCGTTTGAAACCAGAAAAAACAAAAACAACCTAGGGAAAACCCCACCAAAAAAAACAATCTTTTGAGTCAAACCAACGATTCTCCTCAAAGTTTTTTTTTGTTTTTTTTGGTTTCCCAGGCATCCCCAAGACTTCTGGCTTTGTTTTTTTTTTTGTTTTTCCAAGGTTTTTGTGGTCTTGGTGATTCTAGAGATATATATAAATATAATATATGATTTCAGAAGCATTAATGTTTACTTAAGTAAATGTATGTAAGTAACCCTAAAAATCTGAACATAAAAAACACGTGTTTTATACTGTAAATACCAGTACAAACAGCATGTGGGGGGTTTCTGGGGGGGTGACCATATATATATAATATGCATATATATATATATACACATATATATATATATACATATATATATATTCATATATATATATACATATATATATATATATTCATATAGATATACATGTACATATGCATATATCTACACATATGCATATATGTATATATGCATGTATGTATATATGTATATGTATATGTATATGTATATGTATATGTATATGTATATGTATATGTATATGTATATGTATATGTATATGTATATGTATATGTATATGTATATGTATATATTATATTATACTATCATGAAATATCATAGTATCTACTCCAGGATTCCTCAACGAAAGCCTCCTGCACTTCACCAGGCCGTTACGGCATGGCCAGGGAACTCATGCAGCCGGGAACTGAGCCAAGCCGACGGAAAAAAAAAACTGGACTTACCCTCAAGGTATGGCCATTTAATGGGGAAAATGATGGGAAAATGATGGGAAAATGAGTTTTTTCAAAGCATCACTTCTTTTTTTCTGATCAATGGGGGACTTACTTTCAAGTTGTGGCCATTTTAAGAGTGAAAATGATGGGAAGATATGATGATTAACCATGATTCACCATGTTTTTTTTGTTGGTACCTATTTGTAGACTGCGGAACCGCGCGATTAAATCCTTACATCAGGGTTTTAAAACACTTTTGAATGGGGGAAGGGATTAAAACAGCAATCAGCAAGACATTTATTGCGGTGATATATATATATATGTATATATATATATATATGTATATATATATATATATGTATATATATATATGTATATATATATATATATATATATATATATATATATATGTATATATATATATATGTATATATATATATATATATATGTATATATATTTACATATATATAATATTGTAATCCATTTCGAACCCATCAGAACCATGTTCCCTTCCCCCTACTATGGGAGACACTTCTTCTGCACAAAAAAAAATATTCACATTATTCACATTTATACTTTATTTTTAACATGTCCCTTTATTTGGAACCCTTCCGCTACCTATTAGGATCATGTACAGCAGGATCTATTAGGTGCATGGCGATGTTTGTGTTTCCTACTTTTGAAACCCTCCAATGCAATTTTGCAAGTGAAATCCACAAATTTTGCTAGTCAACTCCCAACATTTTGCTACTCATATCTGCACTAAAACCACACATGTTTTTTTTTTTTTTCCAATACATATTTCAATTTAATGTCGCTGATTGTCAGCTTCAATTTCAATATTTGCTTCATCCAGATTAAATGATTAGGATATGGTGAGACACGGTTCTGAAATTCCACAGAGTTGCAGATGGTCAATCTCCAGTGATCAACTCCCCATCCTTCAACCCGTCGTGCGAGGCGTCACCTCCCGTTCTTGGCCCCCCACTCGCCTGGGCTCTGAGGGTTGAGGCGGTGAGGCGGTGCGAGGCAATTCCGACTGGGGGGATTAAACTCAAAGAGGTTGAGGTTAATGATTAATGAATATTAATGAAGGGTATATATATATATATATCATGAGGTAACCCTCAAGATAGAAACGTATATAAACACCCAGTGAAATAGTGATAAATTGAACATGTTCTAGCTTTTTTGGGGTTGTATACTGTATACTCTAATGCGGATTATATGAATACTGATTATATATAGCATCATTCATGCTCGATGATTATATATAAAATCAATGGTGATGTCAATGATGATGATATACGATCAATATGATTCACTACAATTTTTCATACAGCATCCACCACTGATACAATGCGGATGTAACCATCACAGGACACATGAAACATTGGAATTTTTCACCATCGATGGGGGGACACCGAAATCGGACCCCCCAGGCCGAACCCGAAAGACTAGAGACATCTAGAGACCCCAGCAGTAGCACTAATAACCAGTGTATAGTGGTTATATAGTGGTTATTACTACTGTTGTACTAGAGATTCCACAATTCGCAGTGTTTAGAACTTTCACCGGCGAATTGAGCTGTGAGACGAAGCCCGCAAGAAGCCACCTCAGCTGCCCATCGATGCCCATCGATGCTGAGGCTTGGTGAAGTTTGCAGGGATCTCAGAGATTGCCCGGATCAACAAAACGGGCGAAGCAGTTTCCATTCCTCATTGTTCCATGGTAGGCATCGGCCTCGATTGAAATTCAACCACCAAGAGGCATGAAACAACAGCGATGGAGATGGTGTGTCCAGAAAGGGCAGATGAGAAAATGGAGGGTTCACCAGAGGATTGGAGAACTTGAGTTGTCAATCCTTCCATCTCAAGCTCTGTGGTTTCAATTCTGGATTCTGCGGTTGAATGGGCCCCGATTTTCGCAGATTGTCGGAAGCGTCGGAAGCGTCCACCTCGTATTTTCTTGTGAGGAATTGTGGCTGACTTGGAAGACCACCCTTGAAAGAGAAGAAGTAGATAGAACTGGCTCTAAAAATGGGCACTTTACATAGTCTGATTGGTGGTTTGGAACATGAATTTTATATTTTTCCATCATATTGGGAATGTCATAATCCCAACTGACCAAATCATCTTTCAATAATAATCTCAACAATAATAATAATAATCCCAACTGGGGTAGGTCAACCACCAAGTAGTGAAACCGACCCACTTTGTGCGCTTCAAGTCGCCAAAACATCTGAGGCCACATTGTGCAACTCGCCATTCAGCATCGCAGGCGGGGAGTTTAATAAACTTCCTCCAAGGTCAGGGAGGTTTCGACACCAATATGGATGGCATGGATGGCATCATTTGAGTTCCAGAATGTTCCAGTAATTTGTTACATAGCTATTGAAAATGGCCATTTATAGATGATTTTTCCCATTAAAAATATTTAAAAATGATGATTTTCCATAGTTATGTAGCAGTTTACCAGAATGTTCCAGATCCAAATTGTGTGTGCAAAGGTGCGCAGGGCAGTTCTCGCACTTTTCTGGTGGTTTTGTTTATAAATATAAATGAAACTGCAATAAATTCGCCATCAGATTTAGGATCTGTACCTCCAATCACTCAGTATTTCTTGGGGGTTGAAAGCACCAAGCCACCATGGTGCGAAGGCTGATTGTGTACCATCGCAAAATGCTGAAGTCTGGTCCTCAGCCCTTTACAGATCTACCCAGTGCCTTAGATTTGAACAACGGGGTAAGATCACCTTGGAACTTCGATGTTCTAATGTATCATCATGGATTCATGTCATATCATATCATATCATATCATATCATATCACATCAGTGTTTTTATATACATGATACATATGTAACTTACTTACAATACTATACTTATGATTATCGGATGTTCTAAGCTTTGACACATTCCGAACGGGAGTTTCCCATAGATTTCCACATCTACTCTACTATCAATTTACTGGAGGGTATCTATTTCCTTTGGGCAAGTTGTGTTGCAACCTCAAGTAGGCTGACCTCATCATTAAAAAACTCATTTGGTGGAATCATCCCGAGCTTAATGAATGAGGTTAGGGAAATATTCTGCATATAACCACTGGTTGTGGGTTGGATGGCGAATACCCTCCATGGCTCAGCGAATGGAAGTTGGAAGTGTTTGGGACATCGGTGGTTTAGACCATCCCTCAAAGATAGCGGTTGATTCTCAATTGAAGTTAAGACCTGGCACTCTGTGAAAACCCATTCCCACCAATTCAAGACAATCAAGACTCATCAAGACTCCAATTTTTTGGTCCGGATGCCACAAACAAACTATTTTTGTACAAGCCATGGATGTCCCATTTTTCTCCCGATCCGACCTCCCCGCGTTTCGCCCGAGGCCAATTCAAACCGTGCTGTGCCAGTTGTCGCCAGATGGCACTGGCAACGGCATCTCGGATGCGCATGGTGCGCTGGAGGTGAGGTGGTATTACCCCACCACAAGGGCTATAAAAACATAGGGAAATTGATGATAAACCAAGGTTATTCATGATCATTCTGAAGTAGAATACCAATATTTTTTTGCATATTTCATACACATCCCAATTTTGATGGGGGAGATTCTTCACCGTGTTTGGATTCCCAAGATGGGGAGTTCACCATCGATTTACAGCCTTGCACAAACGAAATGGGAAAAAATCATGAACAATTATGAAAAAAGGAGGTTTAACACTTTAAAACTTATAATAACCATCCATTAACCATCCATTAAACCATGGGAATTTTGTGGATAGCCTCATTTCAGACCGTGGCAAAGAACCACGGCGGGCTGATTTTTTTTTCAACCTCGAGCCACTGGAGAGTGGAGCTGTGCATCGGTTGAACGACTGTTAGAGTGCAGGACATTTTAAACGCATGTATAGGGATTTTATAGGGATTTTATAGGGATTTTTCTAATTTTACAGGGATTTTATAGGGATTTTTCTAATTTTACAGGGATTTTATAGGGATTTTATAGGGATTTTATAGGTATTTTATAGGTTTTTTTCTAATTTTACAGGGATTTTATAGGGATTTTATAGGGATTTTTCTAATTTTACAGGGATTTTATAGGGATTTTCTAATTTTACAGGGATAATTGGAACACCAAGTGTTAAATCCTGAATTTTGGACTCGTGAAGTTCAACACCAAACATGGGGGACCCGTACTCCACCAAGGAATCGACAACGCAGAGGCGGGTGCTGGGAGTTTCCTTTAAAACTGGGGTAGCCTAAAACCATGAGTTCCCCATCAAGCAGTTTCCCATTTTTGGAGGATTGTGGAGCGGAAAAAAATTGGGAACGGATTTTTGCCGCGGAGTTTCCACTCGACGGCAGGGAGAAGAGATTAAAGACATGGACGATCTGACCTTGGCCCTTTTCCGTACCTTAGTGGCAAGATTTCCGAGAAAGTGCACATGGTGTTTATTTAATTTTACTTACCTGCTTTATCGGGGGTTAATGGGATATCATGGGGATATATGTGTATGATTGTGTATATATGTATATATAATTATATATATACGTATATATATATATACACATACACATAGCGAGAAATTATTTTCATATTATGTACATAATATACATAAAACTATAGAACTAACACGGGATATAATTGAATAATCAGAACACCAACTCAACATGGTATTTAGTTTCGTCTGAACATGAGAGAATATTCTCGTAAGTTGTGGTCACTTTGATGGGAACTTGATGATAAACCATCAAATTTTGAATCCATATGGTAATCTAACATAGCTATGGAAAATGACCAATTTCTAGATTGTTTATCTCTTAAACTTCTTAAACATTGTTATTTTCTATAGCAAAGCGTTAGATTATCAGAGGTTCGCCTATTTTCATGAACAGGACACGAGACTGGCCTGTCCTGTTGTGGATCCATTGGTAGCCTATTGTGTGGAGGCTTTAATGCGGAAATCATCCATAAATGGGGGGATTTTCATTGCCACGTTTGTTTACCGGTAGGTCTGGGATTTAAACATTGCCATGTTTGATTACCAGTGATGTCTGAAGCCATAGCGATAGCGCCGAGGCATGCTGCTGCACCACCCGTCGGGCATCAGGCTTTGCCGGCCCCGTGCTAAGTCCCGACGGCCAGTTGCGGACTATGACTATATACATAGGGCCTGAGAACTTTGACTTGCACATTGAGTTGTTTTGGGGCCCTGGGGACAGTAATTTGGTGATGCTGCACTGGATGCCTAGGATGAAGCAAATGATCAAACACGAGTTCCAAAGGAAACTCTCTGAGATGGCTTTTCAGGCTGGACAAGATCCGGTCACTTCGTGTTTTGTTTTGGATGTTCAATGCATTGGTTTAAGGGAAAATCTACAGGAAACTATGGATTTTCCCATTGAATATGGGGCGTTCCTGTAAAATTTCCCTTAAACCAATCCATTGAAAAGCCGGAGTGCGTCGAAATTGGCTCCCTGACAGTGTACCAAGCTTATCGAGCTCTTCAACCAAGAGCCTCTCAACGAGACCTTTGTCCTGGACACTGAGAATGATGGAAAGTGGCTGGCCAAGTCGATTTCCATTCCCTCCATGCCCTAGTTTCATAGGGTTTCATAAGGTTTCATAAGGTTTCATATGGTTTCACAAGGTTTCATAAGGTTTCATAAGATTTTAAATGGTTTCATAAGGTTCCATAAGGTTTCAGATGGTTCATAAGGGTTCACAAGGTTTCATATGGTGTCATAGGGTTTCATGAGCTTTCACATGGTTTCATAAGGTTTTATTTCATATGGTTTCATAAGGTTTCATAAGGTTTCATAAGGTTTGATAAGGTTTCATAAGGTTTCATAAGGTTTCATAAGGTTTTATAAGGTTTCATATGGTTTCATAAGGTGTCATAAGGTTTGATAAGGTTTCATAAGGTTTCATGAGGTTTCCCACATGGTTTTATATGATTTCATAAGGTTTCATAAGGTTTCATGTGTTTTCATAAGGTTTCATAAAGTTTCAGCAGGTTTCATATGGTTTGATATGGTTTCATAAGGTTTCATAAGGTTTTATAAGGTTTCATAAGGTTTCATATGGTTTCATAAGGTTTCACAAGGTTTCATAAGGTTTCAGAAGGTTTCACAAGGTTTCACATGGTTATATATATATATATATATGATTTTATGTGGTTTCATAAGGTTTTATATGATTTTATGTGGCTTCATAAGGTTTCATAAGGTTTTTATATGATTTTATGTGGATTCAGAAGGTTTTATAAGGTTTCATATGGTTTCATAAGGTTTCAACAGGTTTGATAAGATTTTAAATGGTTTCATAAGGTTCCATAAGGTTTCATATGGTTTCATAAAGGTTCATAAGGTTTCATATGGTTTCACAAGGTTTCATGAGGTTTCACATGGTTTCACATGGTTTATATATAATTTCATATGGTTTCATAAGGTTTCAACAGGTTTGATAAGATTTTAAATGGTTTCATAAGGTTCCATAAGGTTTCATATGGTTTCATAAGGTTTCATAAGGTTTGATAAGGTTTCATAAGGTTTCATATGGTTTCATAAGGTTTTATAAGGTTTCATATGGTTTCATAAGGTGTCATAAGGTTTGATAAGGTGTTATAAGGTTTCATGAGGTTTCCACAAGGTTTTACATGGTTTTATATGATTTCATAAGGTTTCATATGGTTTCATCATATTTCATCTAAGGTCTGCAGTTCATTGCTGAGACATCACAATTATTTAAAATTGCTGGAGACTTTGATTTGAACCTCCATGGACCCAAGGTCAATCTACGTTCGTCTGGGCAACCCAGAGACGTTTTCGGATCACGTCAAGCGCACCTTGCCTGAAAATTTGAGGAGCGGGTATCGGCAAGATTGGAGTACCCAGTGATTGTATGCGATTTAGTCGTAAAGATTGGACTTTTTCAGGGATTCAGTCGCATCAAAGATGAGGCTTTTAAAGCATCAAACAGCAGGGAAAAAAAGCCCTGAAACTTGGGATATTGTGGGATCTCTGCGCAACTATGGGGATCATGGATGTCTTTCAGGCCCCAATGGTAAGATTGGGTAAATGCGCTATGGTTTGCTATTGGGTTTACCACAACACTCAATATGGGGAGACATGAGGCTCATGAGGGTTAAGGCACGAAGTCAAGAAGATTTGGAATGGAAATGTAAACCAACCAAGATGGGTATGGCTCGGGCAATGACTTTAATAAACTTCCAGGGAACCTCCTCAAACAGATGGGTTTGTAGTCATGTAGTCATACTATAGTTGTAATCCCTTTTCTGTGTTATTATGGTAAAGGCCAATGTGCCAAATCATTCCATTGCTACATCGTTGATGAGATTAAGTCCCTGAATGGAGTTGGATCCATCCTGTTTTATGAGTTTTATGACGATCCAGGCTCACCATTCCAAAGAAGGGCGTGCTGAGATGTACTGAGCAACATCTTTTCAGAGCTCTGTGATGCTTTTCGTTTGTTCTTGAGGGTTCTGGGTTCAATCTTCTCTGTTTGGTGGTTTGGAACATTTTTTATTTTCTATAATATATGGGATAATCCTTTCCATTGACTAATATTTTTTCAAGATGGTTAAAACCACCAACCAGTTCTAAGAAGGGGAACGCATTTTGCGAACCTTTGAGATCTAATGAGAAGTCTTCTGACATCATACCATTGAAATCACCGCGGTTTCGCATCGAAGGTATCTATGCCATGGCAAACTCTTTTGAAGCGAAGCAGGCGCAGCCCTCAATGGACTCGTGGGACCCAGTTGATAGTTCAAGATATCATGTGGCAAACTAACATAGCTATGGAAAATCACCATTTTTAATGGGAAATTCCACTATAAATGGCCATGTTCAATAGCTATGTAAACGTTTACCAGAGGGTATCATGTGCAGAAAGATGTCCAGTACACTGCGACCGTGTGCTGGGAACATGATGGAACATGTATGCCTTGCTCCGCAGGCTCGGACAAACATCGATTGGGGGATATTTCAAAAGATCCAAAAGCAAAATTGGGCATCAATTTCAACATATGGATGTGGGTCAAAATGGAAGACCTAGGGGACCACAGATGTTAGTCTAGTTTAGTATTCACCATCCAATTATTGGGGTACCTAATTTTGACCCATACCCATATTTCAACATATTTCAACTATGATTCTATTTTTTGCTTTGTCTGAAGAGTCGGGTACCAAATCATCCGGAAAATCCACTGGTTTGATCGTTTTCCCCATGGTTTTCCCTAGCATTTATATAAGGGATATATACACCTCATTTTCATATGTTTCAACATTTTTTCAACAGATTCAAAGATTTTCAACACATATAAATCATATTATAAACCCATCTGACACATCTAATGAACATGAGGTGTTTCAGCATTTTCAGACCCTGTACCAGCGCCCGCGGGAGGCATTGCCGGGCCTACCCCAGCAAGCCTAGGAAGCGGGAAAGCCGGGTGCCCAGAGACCAGGACCGGTGAAGATCCGGGGATCTCAACAGCGATATCCAAAGGATGGCGATATGATATGATCACCCAGTTATGTAAAGTTATTTCCTACGGTGATATCTAAATATATGAATATAAATATATATAATTATATATATATATATACACATGTATACACATATACACATGTATAACGTATTCCTGGATATTTATGGGGTATAGCCTAATGTATAGCCGAGAAAAACATCACCCATGGGAATCTTGGGACATTTCCGGGCCAAGGGGATGCAGATTGGTGCCCTTGGGGCCACGAAGAGGGCGCTAAGGCGAGGGCCGGCCTCAAACTGTGTCAAGAACGATGTTTTTGTTTTGGTGAATAGGAAACCACATGTTTTTTCTCATTCCTTCTATATACTGACAGTCACTGATATATATATATATACATATTACATGAATGATTATATATATATATTACATATATATATATTACACACACATATGTATATATATATATACACTGATAATATATATTTTCAGCGTTTTTATTGATTACGACGTATTTACATGTTTCGCGAGCAGTCAAACTCTAGCAGGGGGGTTCCCTGAAGGGCGTAGCTGATCGAAATTCAGATGTCCAGCAACATGTTGGGTGTGGGTGAAGACGACCCTTGAAAATGGATGCTTGGACACCAAGAAAGTGTGACATTGCTGTCCCTTTGGCGCAGAAACATACACCCCCGCCCCCGAGAAACTAGTGTGTAGTAAAAAAAAATCAAAGAAAAATCCGAGATGGTGATGATGATTTCACCATCAGCTTTCTGTAACTTTTCTGAATCTTTTTGGGAGTTTATATATTAAACTGCTCTACCATCGATCACCTCTTGGGAAATCCTTGCGGCTACCGAGGTGTGGAGCAAAACAGAACTGTTGACGATGCTCCAAAACACCACACAGACTGTTGGAGCCTCAAAATCCCAGCCATGGGTACAACGGTAGGGTCACAGGGTAGGACTTCTGGGAATTTAGTAATATATAATCATAATATATGGGTTACCCATGGGTATATAAATTGGGTAATTCCCATAATAATGTAATATATAATGGGTAATGGATAATATCCCATGGGTAATATGTAATATATAATGGGTGATTCCTAGTTAGGTAACTAAATCCCAAAGTCTGCGAATTTCCTGCAGATTTCTTTTCCTGCGGTTTCTGGGGGAAGATTTGGAAGATCAAGCCATCTCTTCGAGGGCAATGGCAAGAAATATTTTTTCGGTGGAGAACGCCGTGTGGCTCAGCTTTCCTCTGTCGTACTCAACTTTTGTAAAGATAGGCAATCTATCCTGTGGTACACAGACGTGGCTCCAATCTAGGACTTACATAGAAAACTGGTCTATCGTATGAAGGTCCCACCTGCCACAACTGAGATCTGGCCAGTGAGAGTTCGCACAAAGGCTTGCATTTCGCCTCTCACTTGTATGGTATCCAAGAACAGGTGGCAAAAAGGACTTTGGAATTTTGTCAAGATCTTGTTTCAGCATGTCACCACTTCCAACGTTCGTGGTGTTTCTGGTTGAAATTGTTTCTAAAACATGTCTGACAGGTTGATATAGATTGAAGGATTTATGCATTTTCGTAGCTGCATCACCTGGTGTGGAGTCCTGCTGCCATTGGATGAAAGCATTCGCGGACTGTGAATTCGCCGGTGATCTGGCAAATTAGCATGTGGCACAAGACCGCCATTCGCCCGTTCCAGCAACGTTTCCCCAGCAATGTTGATGATGATGAACTGCAGTTGGTTCATATAAGTTGATCCACGGATGTTCACAGCAGAGTACTGTGCCTTCCGATTGGAAGTATAAGGGAAACAGAGAGTCATCGAGTAGTTCGCCCAGTGTGAAACTGACATTTTTGGCCAAGAAAAAGATCCGCGCAGTTTCAGCTCAACCCTGGTTGAGTCGTTATTACTAGCTATTGAATGGGGATAATTAATGGTTTTAAACCGCCAAACATGTGGGGATTTATTGATTAATCAGAGTTCGTTGATGCCTTTTCAACCAGCCAACATCACCAAGGCTTTTGAGATACTGCTTTTTTTAAAGCAGGCAACTACAACCCATATTGTTGACCCAACATGAAAATAAGCCGACATTTCGTCAATTTGTCTGGTGGGTACCATACATTCATTTGGAATTATAACATATTTCGGAGACACCCCACTTACTATAGCGAACTGGGACAAGCCCGGGTGGCAAAATCCGTGACATTCGTCACTAGTTTGCTTTGTCAAAGATGGGTTCAACACAAGCAAGTCGCATCCTGCTGACGGTGAAACGATCCTAAGTCGGCCCAAATTTGCGGCATGTGAATCAATACAATCTGATTTTCTGGTCTTTACTCCGGCACAGAGGATTGTTTTTTTGTTCCCGCGCTGGCTCTAGTTGAGATTGCGTGATTTCTGCTTGGGCTTCAATCAATGTCGCAGGCGCCTCACATTGACTACCAGTTGTTTGCACACACACACAGTTGCGTGACATGTGTCTGGGCATTTTCTTAAACCTATCTACTGAGCGCGCAAGATTCACTCATAGAGTATATATAATAATGAATAAATAATGTATAATAAATTGTAATACGAATTAATATGACACTAGTAGCTTTTATACTTCACTAATTACGTACTATAGTGTATACTAAATGGGTATAACCGTATAACACCTACATTTTGTTTGTCTTGTTTCTGATTTTAATTTCGAAATCTTGAAAATGGAAAGAAACCATACAGGATCGGGCCCCCAAGATAGCTAAGTTGGTTTATAAGTGGCTTAACAATGGTTTATGGTAGATATGACTATAGTTAATGGGGATTATAAGGGTTTGTAAACCAACAAACATAACTGTGGGGCCCCATCCTGTAAGACTGTGATCAAAAGATCTCAGACAGCGATGTGGGAGGTCTGGTGGGCAAAAAAGAATGGCCGATGGATTGGCTGGAGGATCAAGGTCGGCGCCTCGGAGCTCAGAGAGTGGCATATGGCATATGGGTTGATCATTCATGACGAACGGAGGTTCAATGGTAGTTGAAATCCGTTTTTTTTTAAAATAATTTTCTAATATAGTGGAATATATATTAATGAACACATATGTATCTTCAGATAAACTAGGTAAACATGGCTGGTTGGGAATTCCCCGAACGAAATGGAGGTTGATAGCTGGGAAAATATCCAAAAAAAAACGGTGATTTTCCAGGAAACCATGTGTGATTAAAGGGATGTAATTTAATAAAAATGTAATGGAGATACTTTATATATAGCAATCCCATCCCTAATATTAGATCACAGCTTTTGCGACGACATTTCATGTCGTTTTGATCGGTTTTACATGGTGAATCCTAGTGAAGATGCAGCGGAACACAGCACAGAAAGCCACACAGTTTGAGTGCCACGGCTTGTCAGCAGATGCTACCTGACTTTGATCAAACTTGAACGCACGATACCAAGATCTATCCCACCTTTTAAATCCCTTTGTGGCTATGCACAATGATGCTTTGATTCGCCAATAGACTCCAAGAGTGCCACAGTTCTTTGGCAAGTGATGAGTATTATTGATGTTTGCACAGAAGTGCGCAGACTTTGGCCGAGAAACCAAGACTTGATTGTTTTAGGAAAGATCAACAAAGTGAGCCGAAAGGTTTTAGCTCTGAAGACCCCATATGCTTCCAGCAGATGTTTTGGGCATGTCTGCAACCACTTCCACCGGAGGCAGTGCCATTGCCGACTATCCTCACAAGTTTCCCGACGAGACGTCTAGGAGATGAGTTTCTGCTGTGGTCTGGAGAGGAGGGATTTCATCAAAATATCTCTAGATAAACTGCAGGTAAAGCAAGAGTCTCAGCAAGGAACGCCATATTACCAACTAAAAAGGGGGTTAAGGACCGCCTCAAGCGGTGGTGAAGTGGGATTGTAATCATGGTGTGGGGGAAAGCACCAGAAAAACTTGACGGGGTTGATGGGAGGAATCCTGATATGATTCATAATTGTTCACGTTTGGAATTTTACGGACTCCATAAGGTGTTGGGTCTACATTGGACATGACACACTCAGCATTTGGCGAAATGGCCATGTCTTTGCATTCGCACACTCAGCATTTGGTTGCCTTACCATGCCATACATTTCTTTCGGCATGATTGGAAGCTAAGAATGGCAAACCTGGTATTTTAAGGTCATGTGATGCAGGGACGGGATCAAATCCCCATGAAATTACAGTTATCATAAGCGCAAAAGCGTGGGTCTTTCATGCATAACAGATGGCAGAAAATGCAGAATTCATGTTTGGTCAAGGTCAGAAGCCGGACGCTATCCCTTCTGTTTGTTGCCAGTGCCTCAGTGCTTCATGGGATGAGGCTGTGAGGACATGACCCTTAGATAAGACTACACATTTCAAGGTTACTTGTAAATCAAAGTAGGTGAAGATTTTACATCCAGTTAAGTTTAGCATGCAGCATCATCCAGCTGCAATCTGGCCTGCCACTTGTGGGATAGCAAAACCAATGACCACCATCAAAAAAGCCAGCGCAATGACCTTTGCAAGGACCACACTCCCAGCGGTGGGGGGATTTGCGCACATTGTACGTGGCCATTTGCCTTGTGGGTGGAAGTTCAACAAAGCCATTTTTTCTAGTGATAACAACAATTAATTTTCATCGAAATTGGTTGAATTCGGTACACACAGGACCCCTGAAATATACCTTGGTTTCTCAATCTAACCCATCTGGTTATCAGACTAGAGATTTATACAAACCTTAGTTCTATTATATAGATTTATAATGATTTATATAGTTAAAACATGTTAAAACCAAACTTGTCTTAGTACGGGGCACCCCTTTGTATAGGTCAAGATTCCGGCCAACGCCAATGCTGTGAGAAGGTGCATCCAACAACCAAGGGCCACATGGTGGGACCATGGGGGGAACTGACCCCACAAATCGGATAATCCAACTTGCTGGCCACCCCCCCGTTTGATTTTGTACTACTAGTACTACTAGATTGGGCTTCTTTCTTTCTTCCCTTGGGCTCAAGTGAGCCATGTTGCGTTTCACTTACAGCTGGCAAAACTTTTGAGGTGAAACCTGAAAGGGGGGGTTAGCAAAGGGTTTGAAGGAAGTGTCGTGTCTGAAATAAGGGAGTATGAAGCAAGATATAGCAAGATGTTCCAAGGAAGTGGCCAAATAAGATACTGCCATTGACCAACTCATGGGGCCGGATACATTGAAAAACATCAACTGGTGACCTGAAGTTTGCCACTTTCCTCAGACAAATCATGCTTATTTTCCATCCTATCAGGGCCTGGGATGATGTTTATTTTTCTTCGGATGAGTGGCTCAACGAAACCACAGCTATTTCAAATTCCAAGGTGTTTTTACCCCCGGTCAGGTGGAGCATGTGGATCTTGCTGAAGCTTGGGGTCCCAGATGGAGCACTTGTGTGGTGATTTGTGAATGTTTTTCGAACATTTGGATGGGTGCAAAAATTTGGGACACATACCTAGCCCGTATTTTTTCTTCCAAGTTTTATAAACACCCCGTTTTCTCTGTTTTGTTGATGCTCGCCCGACTGGTAACATGAGACCTGGTTGAACACACCAAGTGGTGATTGTTTCTTGCGAGCAGTGCGGCTTAGATAAGAGTGACTTGCCTGTAGCAGTCTGCTATCAATTTTGGTTGACACAGAACCATGCTTTGAGCAAATCAATGGTTAAAATTGTATAAACACTTATTCTTTAAACATATCTTCTACTGTCATTGGTCACAGCCTGCCATGGGCAATTCAATCATTGCTCATTCTACAGTACTTTGAAATTTGAAACTATAAAAATCAAGATCATTTTCTGCTCTTGACAGAGGGATGACAGGGATGAGACACTGTCAAACTGAAATCCATGGAGTTTCCACTCCTTGAATATTGTATCAGTTGATTTAATCTTGGCCAACATATTCTATGGGACGACATACCCATAAAACTAAACCGACCTGTGATCAGATCAATTTCAGTGATGTCTTTTATTATCGTTATTTGATAATATTTCATATATACTGCATTATGTTTCATATTTATGCACAAGGGACCATATTTTGTTGAGTGACCAAAGTCATTGCAAGTTGATTCCAGCTGTCCAAGCATGATCAATGGGGGATATCTACAAAGGTTGCGATTACCAACCACTCATACCTGGAATTGCTGAATTTGATTTCTTTCTGGATTCTAGATTTCACCAAGAATATCTCCCCTTGTGGTTGTTACCTTTGACAACGAGAATGCTCCCATCCCATAGCAATCAAGCGCCAACACCAAGGTTCAGACCCCTTCAGCAGTGCAAGGTGCCGTGACCGTCGTGTCATCGATGGTACACATCTTTGCAGCCACCCACATGGTAATGATGAAAAAGTACGTATGCAATGGTTCAAACATATTACCCCCCGGGGATTTGCCTGGAATTTGGTACCCACGCCCATTTGGCAGCTACAGGTTTCACAGGCTAGTTGGGCAAGAAATGTGACCAAGGCCCATATCAGAATGGTTTTGGGGTTGGAATGAAGTTGATCATTCCCAAAAGGGACTGGTTTCTAGATTGAATACGAATCACTACCAAGTGTCTGAAAGCCAAATGAGCAGTGGTCAAGCATCCTGTTGGTTGACAAGTTCTACAGAACGACCAATAGGGACTGTTTAGCAACCCAGAACCAGCACTTAGTCCTCAGAGAACCCAGTTCTGAATCAGCCAGTAGAACCATTTGCAACCCATCCACCAGAGGTTTCAGGTTGAGCTTAAATAAATAGATGAATAAAATTGAATAAATAAATAAATTATATATATATATATATGAGGCGGAATCTATCTATCATTATGTCTCAAGGCTATATATATATGCACATATGGAGCGCTCACTGCAAACGTGTATAAAAAATGGCTTGGAAAACGATATGGGATGTACTACCTTGCAAAGGAAACACATTGAACCAACAATATAGAGCCTGCCTCATGTTATACTGCAAATCGTATCTTTTCCAGCTTATCTTTTTTTTTCCCACCGTACATATATATATTATCACTGTATATATATAATATCACTATACACATCACAATATACATATATATATATATATTTATCAATATATATATACATATATGCACCAATGTGTATATATATATACACACCAATGTATATATATATACATCACTATATATATATATATGAATATATATATAATACGCATCATTGCATATACATACATATATATCACTATATTAAATCACTATATATTTATAAGAATATATAGATATGATATCACTATAGTTTTTGACTATATAGACATTACATGACATCACTCTGTAAATGACTATATATATATGATTATATATATGATTATATATATATATGACTCTATATATACATGACTATATATATATATGACAATGTATATATATATATATGACTATATATATATGACTATATATATATATGACTATATATATATGACTATATATATATATGACTATATATATATGACTATATATATAT
>Ga0126342_10009573_pt1 | contig 17364 bp, 3 predicted proteins | sample Cyp1metagenome_FD_92528 | JGI IMG/M metagenome (GOLD analysis project Ga0126342, IMG submission 92528) | Coral microbial communities from Lord Howe Island, Old Settlement Bay, Australia - Cyphastrea 1 metagenome | ecosystem: Host-associated > Invertebrates > Cnidaria > Coral ... | reverse complement strand
GTTCGTGGGGGGACGAGGCGGGGGTTTTTTTTTTTGAGGTTTGTTGGGGTGGGGTTTTTTCGTGGCCGCCCTTTTTTTGGTGGGGCCCCCCCTTTTTTTTTTTTTTGGGCATCTTTTGGTGGCCCTTGGAACTGGGGGTCAACCTGGGGGTTGCCCAGGCAGCGGGGACAAGCCAGCCTGGGGGCTGGGTGCATGAAGGCAGCAGTCGGTCCTGGTCACAGCCAAGGCCCATGCAAAAGTCCTTAGGCATCTGTGCACATGCACATTGCAGGCAAGTGAGGCATGCCAAAACGACCGGGCAAAATGCCGTGGGAAACACTACATAAGGTGTCATGAGACTGCATCTGGCTATGAGCAAGGCAAAATGCCTAGTTGTTGTGCCAAAGTGGCAGGCAGTAAAAGGGCAAACTGGCAGAGGCAAAATGCCTGGGTGTTGTGCCAAAGGGCAGACATATGAAACAAGCCAAAGTGTCGGAGGCAAAATGCCTAGGCTTATGCAAATGAAATAAACACTGTTGTGAGACTGGCGGCATGGAGCATCAGGTGTATGGACCTTGTCTGGGCATGCATCTATGGTAGAAACAAATCTGAAATGGTGATGTAACGGTCACTGGGTGCCACCCTCAAAGGGAGTGGACCGCTTTGGACCGGCATTGTGAGACGTTTTTTTTTTTAACATCATCAGGGTGGCATCTTTTGGTGGCCGCACTTCTTTTGGTGGTGCTCCCCCCTTTTTTTTTAAATGACAGGGGTACACCTGGGGGATGCCCAGGGGCAAATCCATCTGGTTGGCCAGATGGGGTATGGCAGCTAAAGGAGACACATCACAGGTTATGTCGGCAGAGGCATCGGCAAGAGTGCAAGCATCGCTTCAATTGCACTCGTTCGGGTGCTGTCCTGGGTTGAGTCAGCATATTCCGGCAGCTCACATTTGTCACCACGCACAAGCCATAGGATGGTTACATGCCTCAGAAACCAGGTTGGCAGTGTCCATACCGGCACAGGTGAGGCACCATTGTCACACATCAACCAGGCGCAGGGCAGGGTGCCCCGAGTGATGGTAGGACGTACTCTCAAGGCAGTCCTATAGTGTCCAGCTTGATCTGAGCCCAGGTGCGCCTGGAGTGCAACACAGCTGTATTCAATGTCTTCGCATTGCATATTTTGTGCCAAAAACATGGAGACCACACAGTCGGCGTCAGGGTCAATGATGGTTTCACAGCGTCCTAGCTGCCCATGTGCCTGTGTACATCGATCTACATGGATGCACAGCGCCTGAGAGGGCTGCACCAGAGCCGCCCTCATGCCGTCCAGTTGATGCCAGCGCCTAAAGAGATCAGTCAATGAGCATCTGGGCAACTGTTGAAGCACTTCTGTGAATTGCAAAAATAAGGGAAGAGTGGCTGAGCTTTCATCCACCTTATGTGCAATGCCATCAGCTTCAATCCTTCTTTCCCATCGCATGTCACACGGTTGCGCCCCAAGCTGATCCAACCATGAGCCGATGAACTCAGCCGCATCATGTTGAGAGATGGGACCAAAAGCAGTGGTCCGTTCCTGTCTACCCCAGCATTGCAGCACATCATTGAACCAGGTTTCACCTGAGAGATTGCCCATGGTGGTTTCCAAATTGACAACAAACTCATGTAATGCATTGCAATGCTTGCCCCAGAAGCCCAAATCAAAATCTTTAAGGCTCAGAGTACACCACATGAAGGAGGTCAACGCTGAATTGGCAAAGCACCAGTTGTTTGGATTGGCCAATGTCGCATGGGAGAGGACATCCAGAAGCCTGGTGCGCAGCTGCGGGTCCAAGGTCACATGCGGAATCACTTCTGCTTGCCCTTCCCTTTGCCCTTCTGTGGTTTCAGGTTCAACTGTTTGGTCAGCTGCTGTGCAAGTGTGCTTTGGTTCAGAGAGTGAGCCTTGAGACTGGTTGCCATCAACACCCATATGCTGGACCCGCACATGGCTCGAAGTAGCCAGTACTCCCTGTCTGCCCTCATGCTGAGAGTCAATTTCCAGGGAGTCGTCTCTCCGGTCATCGGAAGGGCATGGAATGATTGCACCAGGCTCACCTCGGTGTTCATCTCGATCAGCTCTTTCACATTCTCCACCATCTTTTTCAGAGAGATCGGAGGTTTGGAGCCCACCTTGAGCTTCTTCTGCGTTGCATCCCACTCCAAAAATGGACATGTCATGTCCGGCAACAGGACATTGTTCATCTGGGCAGCCTTCACCAGTGGTGAGTTCGGATCTGATTCCCCCAGCTGGGTCAGCCTTGTCAGAAGGTCTTCCAGCAAGGCTTGGAAGAGTCTCTGGCGGAGCGGTTGCCACGGTGTTGGGCGTGGCTGCTGTGTCGCCTGATGGTGCCATTGTTCCGCCGCTGCCACTAGACACTTCAGTGACCCGGTTGGCGCCTTGTTGTTGAAAAAGAAAAGGAAGGCTGTTTCTCTCTGGGCCTCCTGCAGCGCTTGGTCGTGTCGAACCAGGATTCTGGCCATCAACAGAATGGTCTCCTGGAGGTTGATAGTTCCCTCCTCCTGCTTGACCATCCTTCTTGCCGGTACGACGTCTTTTTTGGCTCGTTTCGGCTGATTGGGATTGGGCTGCAGGTTGAGATCTGGATCCATCTTCACACCCATCAGGGGAGCCAGTTGTTGGAATGCCGCCAGAACCTGCTGTGAGGCATCCATACTGTCCGTCATGGCGGTGTCGTCCATCATTGTAGATGCGGCACAGGACAATGGCAAGCTGCAGCGTGCCAGGACAGTGTGCCTTGTAATGGTTCTGAGCCAAGATCACCCTGTCAAAAAGCGCTGATTGATCATTGCCATCACCAATCTGCAGATGTAGAGGTATGTCAAAAATCATGCCACAATGTACGCACGCACGGCCCATTGAGTTGGATTCCAGCATCGCAGGCAGCAATTGTTGGACAAAAAAAGATATGAGTGTTGTACTGCAATCATGCACTTCTCTGAGGTGTAGGCCAAGGTCCGTCGGAGTGAAGGTGTTGGCGCAGAGAATGCATGTGCATGTGAGCAGTCTCATCATGTCTTGTTGTCGCAACAAAAACTGGAAATCTCGCATGATCATGGTACGATCAATGGCAAATTTGAGTTCTCTGGGAAGGTTCTGATGATACGCCTTGGCCAGCATTTGTTCAGTCACCAAAAGTGGGCAAAAAACACTGGAGGGAGGAAGCCTATAAAATTGCATAGCAAGCTGCTTCAATGGCACACAAACATGATTGAGCCTTTTTGCAGCTGTGGTTGGATTGCAGAGACATCCCCAGGCCGTGTAATACATCCCAATGAGAATGGACGTCAATTGAATGGAGTCCTGCCACAATTTGGGATGGCAACTGCGCAAATGTAACATCAAGTCACCTGCCCGAGTGCATGTGTGGCTGCAGTTTTGGCAGTGAAGCGTCATCTGCATACGCCAGTGAGAGTTCTGCAGGGCTTCAGTGAGACCTCCCTGAGTGAGCGCCTGTTTGACCAGTTCAGTGATCTGTTTGGGTTCACAAGAAAGGGAAGGATCGAAGCTCCTGCATCTGCCTTGAGCAATGTGAGATCTCAGTGACTCCAAACTACTGAAGATGGTACCACAGTGTGCGCAACCAGATCCTCCATCAATGGAGTCCCTGCTGGGGTTCCAACGAGCGCTGGCCAAGTTATGGTCATTGACCAAGTGCAAGTGCAACTGTTCAGCACTGTCCATGTGTTGGTCACAAATTTCACACTGCATGGCTGGTGAACATGGAACATTGGAATCAGTCAATCGGCCAGCACCATAGATTAGCAAGAGACTAACCTGTGTCCACGTGTTGCAGGAATGACTGGTTTTGAAAATGCAACGGCAAAATCTGCATGGTGAATCCTCAGCATAAAGGTTCGACAGCTGAGTGCTCTTTGCCATCACCATCGGCCAGTAAGGGGCATGAAATAGCCTCAGGTGTCTGTGCATTTCCTGTGCACGACCTACCCATTGGGCACAAAGGCAACATCGCTGGGAGAGATAGTCATTGATGGCATCCTCATGAATCAATTGATGAAATCGGCGATATCCAATCAATGTGAGTAGTCTATGTCCCCATTCCTGAGCAATGATGTTCCTGAGATCCCCTGGGCCAAGTTGTGTCTGTCCACGCATAGCTGCATCTGCACGGGCATTTGTCAGGCTCGTTGGCAGTAACGGCATGGTTGATGAAAGATCTCGATGTTGTAGTGCCTGACATCCACGCTCAACATGAATCAAATGGCTTCTCCATGTGGTAAAAATCTGGTGGCAATGTTTACATTGAGGGAGGCCATGCAACATATGGTCAGCTGGGTTGACAGTTTGGGTTCTGTAAAAGTGCTGTTTATGATGTATGGCCAGGTGTTTGCGCAGTGTGGTAATTTGGGATGTCGCAAAATCACACCACTGGCACCTGAAGTCCTTGTCAATTGTGATCAAAGGCAGTGGGCTCTGCTGTGAACCTGTCCATTGATGTTCCATGAGCAGTGCTTGCACGTCAAGTAAGCAAGACCAATCCAGTGTGTGTACCATGTCATGAGCCCGCAAGGTAAGACATCTCTGGGTTACTGACTTGTACAAGCCGTCAGCACTGCGCCATAGCATCAAGGTCGGTGAGTCAAGGTCATGGTGCTCAAAAGCTTGCTGGTTGGTGTGATGGGTGTAGAAGGCATGATCATGTAGAATTCTACGCAACATTTTCGTGGTCATCGTGTTCAACAAATGGATGCCTTTTGTAGTGAGACCTGTGCAGAAAATCCCATAGTGTGCAATGGGTTTGACGCAGGTGTGCCAAAGTCTCATCTTGTCCGTGAGAGCCAATCCATGTTTGCCTGTGAGCCATTTTCGGAGTCTGTAAAAAGCAATCTCAGCCAACCGAATGCGATGTTGCACCGTGCAGTCAGAAAAATTGGTGTAGCTGATCACCGCTCCCAGGTATTTGGCACTTGTCGCAATTGGAATACAAAAGGAGTGTTGCTCATTTTCAATCTGCAGCATGTCAGTCCCATTCTGCCGCACAAACAGTTGTTGTCTGACCCTGGAACTGGAAGACCCGGTCATAGTGATCAGAATCTGTGATTTTGCTGCGTTGATCTGAAAACCATATGAAGACAACATGGCCAGAATGGTGGCAAATGAGTTCAAGATTTGCATGAGCTCCTGTTCATCATGAAATAGATCTCCTGTTTGCAAATCGTCCGCATAAAGGTTGAAGCACCTTCTGAGCCAGATTGGATCTATATAGACCGACAAGTCTTGCAATAAAAGGGTCATGATACAGTTCCATAACCAGGGTGCCGCACGGCACCCCTGGCGTACGCCACGAGCAACTGGAATGTCAGTGGTCATGGTGTTGGTCTGGACAATGTAACAAGTGTCTTGATGCCAGTATGTGAGGATCTTGACTATCTCAGGGCGCACCCCTAACGTGTGCAGCTTGTGAAAGAGACGGTTGCGATCGACCGTGTCGAACGCTCTACTCATGTCTATCAACAACTGTACAGCTCCACACAGCTTAGTTCTGGGCATCTGTCTGGCACGTGTATGAGGGGATGACCTTTTTGATATGACTAAATTTTTGGCAGCAAGACAATGTTGGGTAACTCTAAGAAGGGAGTCCTGGGTTGATCTATGGGGGAGATAAGCCCAAAGAGGCCAGCAGATCATGGAGTCCAATGAGTCTTGTTGACCAAGTCGACTGATTAGTCCTATCATAGCCTTGCCTACAGGATCTTGAAGGGCTATTGGGCGCAAGGCACTTGGTGATGTGGGGGGTTTCCCCGGTTTCGGAAGCCAGCACAACCATGCATTTTTCCAGGATGGGGGTATATACGGTTGTGGGGAAAACCACCAACACTGGAGAATACCATAAAGCCAAGATGCCAGACTGGATGCATGGGAACGCCACAGAACCCCAGGGGCAAAACCTGGTGCCACAGCCTTTGTGAGCGGTATGCTCTCTAGGACCTGCTGTACATCAGCTTCAGTGAAAGGTGTACCTGGAATCACGTGTGGATGTGCATCTGTCAATGGATCCCCACTCCAGACCTCCTGAACAAAATGACAAAGGATGGCATGTTCCTCAACTGGTGTCGCAAGAGAGCCTTGAATGGTCCGAAGCTGCATTCTCCTTTTGGGGGTTTTTGGGGCAAAACTATTAATTAAGTGAAACAATTGAAAAATATTGTGTCGCTCTGCCGCAGTCTGTGCTGATTGAATTACCTCTTGAAAACGATGTTTGCGCACAAGAAGTGCATGCCGTCGATGCGATTTCGTCATCACTTTGAACCTCGTAACATGGTACCAAAACTGAAAGACCGTCTTCATATGCAATTGACCTTGTTTCATACAGTCCATCAAAGCATGTTGCATCTTGCGATGTGTCCACTTGGATGTGATCCAGGATTGTGATGCCATCCAAACTGCTGGAGATGGTTTGGATTTGGTGGGAAAAGTATCATGAAACGCAGTAAGCAGTACATGATTAAGATCAGAAAACATGTCATCCCTGTGAGGGTCAAGCTGGGGAATCAAACGCTGCAGCTGCTCTCGAGAAGTCTGCATGTATGTCTGCCAGAGCTGAGAATCCTCCAAAAACGCAGAGCGGCCAGCAGCCCGCTGTTGCATTGTACACCCTTTAACTGCAGAGGTCAGGGGTGCTGGAATCCAGTACCTATTGATCTGACAAATCATCGGACAGTGATCTCGAAATGCAGTTACAAAGGGAGCCTGCCAAATATATCTGACTGCACGGGCCACCCCATCAGCCATATGTTGACGCACAAGAATGTAATCCAGCCTACTGCAGGTTTGATCTTTAATGTAGGTAGGTCCAAGTTTGGGATCCCATGAGTTCAATGCATTCAGATTCAGAGTGCGAACCAAATTGAGAAAGACATCATGATCCCGATGTTGTGTACCTACAGATCTGCCATGTCCCCAGTGAAATTCAGCCGGTCCTGTGTGAGGAGGTGCAGCAGGCAGGGAGCAGTTGAAGTCCCCAGCAATGGTCAGGACATGTCGATTGGGAATGTTCCCAACAAGTGCTGAGAACTGATCCCACCATCGTTTGCGTTCTTGTAGTCTAGCCTGGGTAGGAGCAAAACAAAATTGGTAGCATGCCACAAAGTCCAATGGGCGCGGTTGAATACGCAGCTGCATGTGCACCAAGCGTCCTGGGACACTTTCGATCCATCTCAGATTGGATGACGGGCATAGCCATTTTGCAATCATAATGAGGATGCCACAGCTGCGATCACCAGGCTTACCTGAGTGAACATACAAAAATTTTTCGTCCTCCCACTCACTGACCCATGGCCACCTTGTTTCCAGTAGGGCAGTGATGCCAATTTGTTGCTCCAGAGCCCAGAGACGGACCTCATCCAGGCGTGCCTGGGACAGACCGCCAACATTCCATGACAGGATCTGTATGCGGCGCCTCGAGCTATGTCGTTGATTATATCTCTGAAGATCACATCTGCCAGAAGGTTTCAGCTGTTTAGACAGGACTGTGCTATTGTCTTTAAGCTGAAGTGTCTGGGGGAAGTCAGTCGGAGTGTATGGTCGACCTTTGTACCAGCAGACTCCATCGCGACAAGCTCGAGCGTATGCTCTCTTCATGCTTCTCTTTTTCACAAAACTATCGGTGGGTGACCAGCTTAGATGAGCTAAGCGAAGTGCTGGCCGCGTCCCATGTTGCTTTGTGCCATCTCGAATGAAATCTGTCGCCCATTGTGGAAGTGGCACTTCAGTGGACGCCATGGGTCGTCCACAACCCTCACCCCTGATGTCAGCTCCAAAAAGGACAATAAGTAGAAGCAACCTCACAAGAAGTTTTGGAACAGGCAGCTGACACCACCCGGACTTGGGACCGGGTTTGCCACACAAAATTGTAAATGTAGAGCCCAAAAAATCGAGAAGAAAGTTGTTGAACTTGTAGCGCAATGTGTCCAATTCAGAGAAGCTCAAGATGAGTCGAGGCCACCAGAGAGATCGTCGCGCAATATGAGTGGAGTTCAAAATTGCCAAAGCCAAAACTATGATCTGTAAATCGGAATATGCGCCCCCACGGCAGAAAGGCAAAAAATCACCGTGTTCCAAAACCGCTGCAGAACCCGTCAGAGTCACAAGACAGATAAATTGCCAGAAATGCCACATGCAACTCACTGAAAGGTACCCAAAATCTGTTGACACGTCAAAAACAGAATGACAGGATGTCTGCAGGAGTGAAGGCAACTGAAGTCCAGTAAATAAAAATCAGAGGATATGCAGTCCCCGACGCAGCAGCTATGGCAAATAGAGAACCCTTAAAGTGTCAGAGACCAAATGAACCGAGGGGCTAAATGGCTCCTTCTGTCTTCGCCGACAGGGCTCGAGTGCCGCTCTCGCGGCGGCAAAGGGGCTTGTGTGTGTGTGTGTGTCTGTGTGTCTGTGTGTCTGTGTGTGTGTGTGTTTTTGCTCACACTCCTTTTCAACTGCAAAGGTTCGTGCCAGCCATCGGCTTATGCCGGTTCCTTGTTAGGAAACAGTGTGGCTGAAACCCAAGACCTAAACTGCAATGTACACTTCTCGATTCGTGCCATTCAGTCATGTCGGAGAAAGCTTGAAAGTTGGAGAAATAAAAGGCATATCTGTCACTGCGTAGTGCCGGATGGCGCAACTTCACTGGATGTTCATCAGAGGTCCGGTTGAATTCAGCAGCGTCAAAATCTGCGCTTCCAAGTCAACTGGTGATTCCTGGATGTCAGGCGGCACATAAAATGGAACCTGGATATTGTCAGCCTTGATCAGCCATATCACTGTCAGGTTCTCACGGAAGCCGGTCGGAATTTCCCAGCATGCCTGCGGCTGCTGATTATCCTGAGTCAGCAGCCACTGCACAGGATGTGCAGACAGCACCGTGGGCTGAATCTTCAAAAGGGCCTGATAGTGACCTGCTTGGTCCAAGCCCTGATGGGAGGCTGCTGCAATTGGAAGGTAACTAACTGGTTCACAATCAGTGCCTGTCGCATTGAAAACAGGAATCGTTGTCTCTGCATCCAATTCAATCGCGCAACTGCTTTTCTCGATCTGGCCAGTCTCGGAGGCAGTCAGTCTGTCAACATGGATGCACACTATGGGCGCTGCTCGAAGCAAGGCGGCACGCATTCCATTTGCCTGGTGCCAATGGTGCAGCAGGTCATCAAGTTTGCAAACATCCATGGTACTCAGCTGTGGTGTAAATTGCAAAATCACTGGCATGCATGCATGGCTGCAATCATGGCAACGTGTGGTCCCTGCATGTTCAAATCTGCGTTCCCATTTCAGGTCGATTTCAGGTGAGTCAAGCCAGAGGATGGCTGCTCGCACAAACTCACTGCAGTCTTGCTGGGCTTGTGTGAAACCCCAAGTTTCAAGCAACTGAACAAACCATGGAAAATGGATAAGCGCAAGTGAAATGTCTTTGCTGGCAAAAATGAACTGCATCAGTGGCTTGAAATGCGGCCCCCATGAAAAAGCCTCACATGAATTGAGGCTCAGGAGAGTCCAAAGCAAACCATACATCGTCGTGTTTGCATAGCACCAGTTGGTGTCATTGCGCAGCGTCATGTGCGACACCAGAACTCTGAGCGCATGGATCGTCTCAGGAGTCAGCTCTCCGGTGACTTCTTGCCCTTGCTCTTGGATTTCCCAGCTCCTTTGCTCTTGTGGTTCAACGGGAGGAGTTGTTGAACCTGCTTCGCCAGCCCGCTCTGCTGCATCGAATGGACTTTCAGGGAGGTGCCCGCCAGGAGCCACACTGACGAGTGTGTCAGTTCCCTCATCAGGTCGTAAGGGCGGTTGCTGCGCAGATTCAGCTGTAGCTTCCATGGGACTGTGGCCTGTGCTTGACTGGTGCTCAGGCCCTGGAATCGGACCACCAGTGTCGGGTCTCGAAATTCCTCGATCAGCTCCGTCAGGTGCTCCAGCATCTTGTTCATCTGCACAGATTTCTTCTTGTCCACAGTGAGGCTCTTTTTGGTCGGGTCCCATCGCAGATAAGGCCAGCTCATGTCCTCCAGGATCAGGTTGCGATCTCGACAGGCCTGGTACAGGACCTCCCCCGGCTTGCTCTTGGAAACCTTCGTCGTTCGATTGAGAAGGTCCTGCAGGAGGTGCTGGCACAGGTGTTGGCGCAGCGTTGAGGTCATGGTCGAAGGGTTCGATTGCCTCTGTTGTTGCCACTCTTGAGTCGCCGTCAGCAGTCCCTGGAGGGCACTTTCCTGGTCTTGCTGAAAGAACAGGATAAAACAATCTGTGCTTTGCATCAGATTCCAGTTGTGCTCGTGACGGAGGGCCAGCTGACCCAAGGCTTGCAGGTACCTGAGAAGCTGTGTTGGATCTTGGCCGTGCTGATCTTGATCGGCTGGCTCGCCCCGAGGGTGCTGTTCCGTCTTGCGACTCTTCTGCGGCTTGGGATTCGGCTGCAGCTTGAGTGACTTGTCCAGCAGGGGGGTCAAGAACTGGTATGTTTCTCGGATTTGGGCAAGAGAACTCTCGTCCCATCCATTCATCACCGAGTCGCCCTCCATTGAGGATGGTGCTGAGGATCAACGCACACTGCAAGGCTACCGGGCAATTTCCACGCAGGTGTGTTTGAACCAGTTCGAGCCGACTGTTGTCGATCAGATCAGGGTCAGTGATAGGCAAGTTGAAAATCTGCAGGCAAAGGTCACATTTGTAGTCGGTGCTGAGACTGGCATGCAAAAGCAGCAGCAAAGTGCTGCTGTAGAATTCTACAAACTGATGTCCAGTCAGGTGGGCCTCATGCAGGTGGCGGTTCAGCATGCCCGTCTGGATGGTCTGGCCGCATAGCACGCAGGCATTGCGTAGCATGTCGAGGGCCTCAGGTTGAGTCCACAGAGCTCGAAAGTCACGATTGGCAAGGAGCTGTGTCAAAATGAAACGCTTGTCTCTGGGAATGGATGGATGTGCAACTTGGATCAAGGCCTGTTCCGTGATCTGCACCGGCATGAATGGGGCTGGATCCATTCGACAAAAGGCCATGGCAATCTGCCTTAAAGGCAGGCAGATATGATTGTTGCGGATCTGGTTGATCTGTGGGTTGCATTGGCATCCATGTCTGGCAAAAACAAGTTCGACCAGCAGGAGTGTCAAACCTTGGGCTTGCCTCCATAAGCGGGAGTGATTGGACATCAGGTGGTTTGCCAGGTCGCATGCTCTCTTGTAGACCTGTGGGCAATGCAAGCAACGCAGGGTCAAATGAAGCCTGGTCATCGGCGCTCTCAACTGTTGGAAAAGCTCTCCTTGGATGCAAATGTCAAACATGGCCTGGGTGATGGGCTTGGTCTCCGATGTAGCCATGGGGTTGAACATCGGGCACCTGCCCTGGCATATGTGGCTGCGAAGGCTTTCCAGGGAGGCATGTGGTGCTCCACAATGCGCGCACGCCGCCTGGGCGTCCAAACAGTCTCTGGCTGCGTTGAAAGAAATGCCAGCAAGCCTATGTTGTTGCTGTAGGTGTTGAGTCAACCGAGCAGCATCTGGGAAGACCTCATGGCAGATGTCGCAGCGTTGAACCAGTTCAGGCTGCATGTCAGCGTCGGAGAGCGTCAGTCCTCCGCCGTGCAATATCATGATTGATATCTGAGTCCAGACCAAGCAAGTGTGTGTGCGGAAAGGGCTCCCGCAATGCACACATGGCGTGTCCGAATGCAAATTGGTCAATACAATCGCCTTTTGAGGAACATGGGTCCAATATTCTGCGTGTTCTGTTTTGAAGTGAAGTTGAGCGTCCTGTGCACGGTGCACTTGAAGCCCGCACAAGAAGCAGCATCGCGACAAAAACTGGCAAGCCTCGTGCTCATGTTCCAGACGTTCCAACGCATCATCTGCAATCAACTTTAAAACACGGTCACCCCAAGGCTTACTGCGCAGAAGGGCAAGGTCAGCTGTTGTCAGAAGGTGTGTGCCCCTCAGTGCATGGCCTGATCCAGAGGTCTCATGACGGGGTGGCATTCGAATGTTGGCACCAGCGCAAGGAGGTGGGCCCAGATGAATCGCCTGGCAACCACGTTCAATGTGGATTCGAAACGATCTCCATGTTGAAAAAATGAAATTGCAATGCTTAGATTGGGGTAAGCCGGCTGTGGCATGCAATGCAAGTGTGGTGTCATGTGTCCTAAACATCTTGACTCCATGCATGGTGGTACAATGGCGGCGGAATGCTGAGGTGTCATTGGTGCCAAACTGGCACATCTGACAGTGATATGCAAATTCTGTGCCTCGGACCTCACCAGAGAGAGCAGTCTCAGCACGCAATGTCAAAAGGGTGGCCTGGGCAGTTTCAATCAACTGGCTGATGGTGAGCAAATGGTGCCAATCCAACCGTCGCGCAATATCATTGTCTCGCATGATCAGTTGTCTCTGGGCAACTGGCTGCAACAAGGAGTCAGCAGCAGTGGTCAGCACATCGGCCGGGCGCGGCAATGAAAAGTGACTATACACAAACTCATTGGTGTGGCCAGTGTGATGGGCATGGTCCCGTGCAATCAATCTGGTCATCTTGCCAAGTTGTGTCAGCATGTGCTGGATGCCCTTGGGTGTAGTGCCTACTGCAAAAACTCCATATGTCATGATGGGGACAATGCAAGCTCTCCACAATCGATACCTATGCCGCAAAGGAAAAAGATGGTTGCTGCAGAGCCATTTGCGCAGGCGTTGGAAACCGATCCATGCCAACTTCACTCTGTGCCAAGTCGTGGAGTCCTCAAACTGTCCGTATCCCATGATGCAGCCAAGGTATGTTGTCTGTGTTTGCATGGGAATCAGCATGTGTGTGTCGTTTGGCATGGGGATTTTTATCTTCACGCCTGAGTGGTCTCTGTGCAAAAGCTTGGCACGCGTCTGTCTGCTCTTCGGCCCATGTAGTGCAAGGATGGCTGCTGACTTCTGCGGGTTCAGCTTCAAGTCAAACTCATGAAGGGTTGTAAACAAAATGCCAATGGCCCTGAGAAGAAAGTCGAGTTCCGTCCCATTTGTGAACAAGCCACCAATATGACAATCGTCTGCATAAATGGTAAGATGATCACAGATCCATGTGTATGGCAGGTGTGTCTGGAGTTCGTGTAACATCAATACCATGAGGCTGTTCCAAAGGAACGGGGCACCCTTGCACCCTTGTCTCAGGCCTTTCTGCACCTGTACAGGGACGCTTTCGCCATCGTGGGAGACAAAATATGCAGTGTCCACATGCCAGCAATGCAGGATGCGTGTGATGTTGCAATCAATCCCCAGGGTTGAGAGTTTTTGGAATAACTTAACCCTGTTGACACTGTCAAAGGCCCTTTCCAGATCAATAAACACCTGTAAGCCACCGCATATGGGCATGCGGTGTGTCTGCATGGCCCTGGAGTGTGGGGTTGATCTTTGGGAAAGCACCAGTTGGCGCGCAGCCCTGCAATGCAAGGCAACTTTGGCCAGTGGATCCTGTGTCGAACGGTGGGCCATGAAGGCCCAAATCGGCCATCGGCGGAACTCATCATCGGCTTGCCGTGAGGCCATTTGGATCAGCAGGCCCATGACAGCTTTGCCCAGTGGGCACATCATTGCTAGGGGTCTTAAATTAGCAGGTCTAACAGGTGGCTTATTGGGTTTAGGGATTAATTGTAGCCATCCAGAACGCCATGAAACTGGTATCCAGGGTGTGTCATGGCTCCACCATCGATTCAAAATGGCATACAAAACCGGTGCAATCATGTCAGCCGTGGAGTTCCAGGTGGGCCCAGGAGCGCAGGGAGCAGCAACAGCCTTCCCAGTTGGGATCAGTTTCAACGCTGCCACAAGGTCCTGGATGGTGAAGGGCACACCGGTCGGTGGTCCAGGTGCTGGCATGGGCAATGGATCCCCTCTCCAAGTGTCACGGACAAATGCAATTAACAGGCTTCTTTCCTCCGATGGGGTGATTGGGTGGCCTTGTTCATTACGGAGTTGCAGGCGTCTTTTGGGTGCTTTGGGGGAATGTCTATTGATGAGGTCAAACAACCTATGGGTGTCGTGCTTCGTGGCAGCTTGGCAGGCCTCTTGCAGGAGCTCTTCGAACTTCATGCGGCGGAGGTGATAGGCAAACCTACGATGCTGGCCGTTGAGAGCCATGAATCTACAAACATGAAACCATGCTCGGAAAACAGCTCTGTTTGATTGGCCTCGGATTTGGGTGAGCATTTTTCGGTGGGTCCATTTGTTGGTTGTGATGGGATTCTGTTGCCATGGGGATAAGCAAGTGACTTGGCTGGTTGCAGGGAAAAAACGTGAAAATTGTTTCAGTGCATATTCATGGACATGTAGGAGATCATCAGCATCTGAGGTCAGGACTTGGGTCAGGTGACCGCATATGTCAGGTCCGATGGTTGCCACATACTGCTGCCATGTAGCACTGTTGGTCATCTTGGCAAGTCTTCCCTGCAATTTTTGGTGTGGAGTTAGGCCAAATGGCTGCGGTGTCGAGGGGATCCAATACAGCGCAACATGACCGACCAGTACAGCATGACCTACCCGGTGAAGCGGTTGGAAAGGTGCATCCCAGAGGTACTGGGTGTCTCGTGCTTTCCCGTCGGCCAATTGCTTGCGGGTGCATATGTAGTCAATCCTACTAACCCCGCTGATGGATGCATAGGAAGGGCCCTGGCTGGAATCCCATGTATTCAAAGCTACCAGGCCATGCTGTTTCATCAAACCGAGAAAACGATTGGCATCAGGGTGGATGGTACCTGGGACCATCTTGCTCTGCCAGCGGAAGCAGGCTGTGCCGCAGATTCCCTGCGACTGCGGCAGGCTGCAGTTCATGTCTCCTAGCAAGGCCATGGTGTTCCTATTAGGTAGCTGCATGAGAAGGCTATCCAATGCTTTCCAAAAGGTCTCGCGCTTCTGCAGGCAGGTCGGGTCCCTAGTAAACACATGTTGGTAGCACCCCAGGATGTCAATGTTGCGGGTGGACATCATGAGACGGACATGGACTAAACGGCCAGGGACCAATTCATTCCATCTGAGATTGGCGGCACTGCAAAGGCTTTTGGCAATAAGGATCAGCACACCCGAGCCACGGTTGGAGGGGTCGGAGCTGTGCACATGATGCCAGGCTGTGTCACTCCATGTGGATTGAAAAGACCATCTTGTCTCTGAGATCACCGCTACCTGAATTCTCTGCGTATGGAGCCAAAGTTTCAACTCGTCCAGTCTGTGATTGGCAAGGCCCCCTCCGTTCCAAGCTGCGCAAAGCAAGCGCTTTTTGGGCGCGTTGTGTGAATGGCAGTGGGTGACGTCAGGAGGCTTCAGTGGTGTCAAAACAGCGGTGATTGGTTTCATACCCATTCGAAGAAAATCATCTGGTAGCATGCATCTGCCTCTGTACCAGGTCATACCTTGAGCTTGTGCTCTCCTTTGTGCACGGTGCAAACTTCTTTTGACCACCTTGGGGTGTGGCTTGGGTTTCGGCGTAATTTGTGCGCGGTTGCGCATTGGTGGCTGCGTTCCATGTTGCTTCACGTCTGCATATGATGTGAGGTGGTCAGTCCAGTTATAGGACGTTCCAACATCCCCCATGGATGGGATGTAACCCTCGCTCCTGTCAGCCTCCATGTGAATAAAGGCGTGCCAAGCCAACAAGGCACAGGTGCAAAACCAAAAGGAGAGCTGACGCCTGGACTTGGGACCAGGCTTGCCACCAGGTTGTTTGTCTGTTGAAGCCCTCTCAAGATACGCAGAGGAACACGGCTTTGGAAGTGCTGAAACAGTGCAAGTCAGTGTCGTGGCAGCAAAAACTTTCGTCAGTGTTGGAATCAAGGATTGAATTGCCACCAATGCCGCAAATGAAAAAATCGCAATGACACACCAACAATTGAAGGAACCTGTCTGTACCAGCGCAATGCAAAATCCAAGAAAATTACAGGCCAGCAAGTTCAGGGGAGCCCACCCCCAGTTCTGCTTGTTGTTCGATGAGAGCAAAAAGCACAACCACGAGGAGCAGTCGCCAGGAGTCGTCCCCCTGAAAGCAATGGTCTGGTTGTCAGTAGCAGGAGTGCAAAAGTCCCAAATAGAATCTGTAAGGTCCAAATAGGGACGGTCAGAAAGGACGCCCACTCCTGCCGTAACTTGCACCACCAGGCCAGTCAGAAAAAACCAGGAGCCTACCCTGCAGTTCGGTGGGCAAGTTACAGATCTCTGCTGAAAAACTGTCGTTGATTCTCGTGTTGCACAATCGCCTTGCGCAGTCTCTGTCAAGGTGCACAGCACAGGTTGATAAACGATTGGGACTCTGCTCAGTGCCAAAACATAGACATCAGCCACCAGGCCAGTGAAAAATTGACAGGAGCCTACCCTGCAGTTTGGTGGGTGATGTCCAGGATTGCACTGTCTGTAAAGAGGCACAATGTATTGGGGAGGGCTTGAAAAATCGATGTATTGTTGCAACCTGTAAATAAAATACAGCGTGAAATGAAGGTGAAAAGGAATCAGGGGGTTCTCCACCAGGCCAGTGAAATCCAAACAGGAGCCAACCCTGCAGAATGGGGAGAACCGCTGTAATGTAAGTTGTTGCTGTGAAAACACCACCGGGCCAGGAAATGAAGAACGGAAGCCCACTCCGCAGATTTGTGGCGTGTCTCCCAAGTGCAGGAACGCAGTCTGTGTCAAAACACGCAGCCCAAAAAATGAAGGTGCTGTCTGTTGGTGTTGTACAGTCAAAGGGCCAGTCAGTTGCAAAAGGGAGCCCACCCCAGAAAAAGAATTATATTTGGAAAAAACAGGCTCAACGGGGAGAGAACCTACAGCAAAAAACTGTGGATCAATCGCCAGCAGCCCGGAGTGCCAAAAATTCAGGTCGCCAGTATCTCTATTGGTCAGCAAAAATTGAAGTTGATGTTTTGGCCCAGTCAGTGGCAAGGAGCCAGTTCCAGCGTCAGGAATCTGAGGAAATGTGAATATCCAGAAAAACTGACACCAGGTGATCCACCACAAGAAAGCAGTGGTCGTGTTGCCGGTTCCAGGTCACCCTGGTAGCTCTGTCGTAGAGCTATGCAGAAAATAAATAAATGCTCGCTTGTGAAGGTTCCCTCAAATGAAATCAAAAATTGCAAGGCAGTGTAAAAGGTCAGCGGCAGCCCAAATTGCAAAATGAAACAGCACCACGGTCGACGCGCCGGGGGCAAATCGTCACCTCTGTGACCGCTTGAGGGCCACCAGGATGGTGGCAAAGGAGCTTGTGTGTGTGTGTGTTGCATCTGTACGGAGTGCATTCTGCATACCTATTACTCTGCTGCCAGCTGCCCAACGCAAGTAAACTTCCATTGACGTCCAAGAAACCAT
>Ga0126342_10009572_pt1 | contig 17365 bp, 19 predicted proteins | sample Cyp1metagenome_FD_92528 | JGI IMG/M metagenome (GOLD analysis project Ga0126342, IMG submission 92528) | Coral microbial communities from Lord Howe Island, Old Settlement Bay, Australia - Cyphastrea 1 metagenome | ecosystem: Host-associated > Invertebrates > Cnidaria > Coral ... | reverse complement strand
GTTGTTATTCACAAAGTAGATGGACCTTTTTTTTGGAGAGGTTTTCAATGAAAGAAAACGCTCCTCGCTGTGACGAAATACTCATTTTCATCATTTTCGTGGGCCGGCAACGCTTCCGCCGGGATGTTTTTGCTCACAGTGCTCTCAGTGAAATGACGACAAAACAAAGCAAACGGCATCAAACAACAGAAACAAACGACCACAAACGAATCCAAACGAGGCTTAAAAGCGTACCAACCCTGGCAAGGCCCCATTAGACTCATTAGACCTGACAAGAAGGAGAAAGAAGAATAAAACGAAGGAGAATAAAAAAACTAAAAGTATCACACGCAAAAAAAAACAGGTCCTTTCACACACACTGAGCTATACTGATCCTGTCTGGCCTGTTCTGAAACTTTTGCCAATTGACTACCGCTTTCTCAACACATTCCATGGCCTGTGTGTGCGTGCTCTGTGTGGGGTACTGCAAGTGCGTGTGGGTTTCTGCGTGCGTGTGCGTGTTGGAGCAAAAGTTATGCTTGAATCCACACGGGCCGGGTAGAATCCCTTCGAAAATCACCACATTGACATGGCCAAAGCAAATGATCCCCTCGAAGTGCGGCAATCTCCTCACTGAGCTTGTTGAAAACATCCTGCTTCTGTTCATCCTGGAAGTACTTGAAAATCTCCTTCCAAGAATGAAGGAATGAGAGCAAGATAGAGCAAGTATTCTCTTTTCCATACTTGTTCGGCACAATGCGACCGCTTCAGTTGGCAGTCGGTAGCGTTGTCGGTTGTTTTCTAGCTTGTTTTCTCTCGAATTTTGCACCTTGCTGGACTGTATAGGAGTGTCAGGCATCTTGGGTGGCCTGGCACTGAATCAAACTCACAAAACCTCGCATAAACATATGTAACATATTGTCACATACTGTTACATGTTGTAACATATTGTCACATATTGTTACATGTTGTAACATATTGTCACATATTGTTAGATGTTGTAACATATTGTCGCATATTGTTACATATTGTCACATATGGTGACATATTGTACATATTGTTACATGTTGTTACATATTGTAACATATTGTACCATATTGAAACATATTGTACCATATTGTACATATTGTTACATATTGTACAAATTGTTACATGTTGTTACATATTGTCACACATTGTAACATATTGTAACACATTGTCACATACTACACCATATTCTCACATATTGTCACATGTTGTAACATATGGTCACATATTGTACGATATTGTCACATATGGTTACATATTGTTACATATTGTTACATATTGTACATATTGTTACATGTTGTTGCATATTGCCACATATTGTTTCATATTGTAACATATTGATACATATTGTACATATTGTTTCATATTATACATATTGTACATATTGTTACATATTGTTACATGTTGTTACATATTGTTACATGTTGTTACATATTGTTACATATTGTACACAAAGTGACTTTGAAGCTCCTGTGCTGCAAATGCGGCAGAGTTGTTGGCCAAGTTGGGAGCCAGGAAGTCCTCGAGTACAGACTTGGCCAACTCGAGGTCACCTGAAATCCAAGTCATCGCAACATATTCCAATGACATCTTTCATTCATCTTTCTATATGTTTCTTAGATTTTCTTAGCACATCTTTCGATCTTTACATCTTCTGCCATGTCTTCCGCTGTTGCTACATTGAGTGTCACGATGTGTCACGTTGACTGCTACCATCACCTTGACTACTTCAATATACTTCAATGCTGAGGGAATGCGTGAATGGTGCGAACGTAACGCATTGATGCGCCAGCGGAGTGGCCTTTGAGAGAGCGCAGATCTTTTGGAGGGCTGTGTCGCTCAACCAACACCTGACATGACGTCCTTCACAAGTTGTGACAAATCCAACTAGCGGCTTCATCTTAGACTGACTGAGTAAAAGAAATAAAAGTAAAAGCAATGAAAGAATCCAGATAAGATATCGTATGTGTTTTGTAGTTTTGCAATGTATTGCATGGTATTGCTGTTGTGCTATGCATAAAGATGTTGGTGCTGTGCGTCACTGATCGTCACTGTGCCTCCCCAGCAAATCGCACGGGGTCGATAGCGCCCAATGCACCAAGAACTTGCCCACAAAGCAACTGGCCTAGAGTTTTGCGAAACACAGCAAGTTCTTTTAAACAAGCATCGCCTGACAGCGTCCGCCACGGTAGCACAAATATATACAAATATCATAAACATTCATAAACATCCCAGTTTTCTCCCTGAAGCACGTCGAACTCTGAACAGAATATGATCGAACGACGAACTGGAAACAGCTCTTGCGCTTGAGAAGGTTGAGTTCTTGCGGCTGAGATAACGCCTGATAATTCTGACTGCATATTACTGTACACTGCATATGTCCAAGAGTTTCCTGGCAGGATTACATCAGGTTCGTATTCTACTCAACCAGTGAATCTTAGTTGCGTTATGTCACTTTCGTGCCTGTAGATGCGGATTCGGACAGAAACCTGTCAGACCCCGAAGACAGAAAAAAAGAGAAATGATCGAAATGGATAGAAATGGATACAACATGATGCAAAGGGATAGAAATGGTAGCATTGTTTCTTGAAAATACAGCACCAGTCAAGCAAACAGAGCGGGCACATACGAGCACTCTCTTTGAGTGTAAGAGGTCAGTCCGTGGCATTCAAGCAATAAAAGGTTCAACATGGTGCAACCATGCTAGCAATGCTATACCCTGCTCAACCAACGAAAATGGCGGCAAAGCAGCTTCAGCAGTACTCTCATCAGCTTTGCCAGGACGTCACTTGGCAAATCTGCGACTTTCGTGAATGCCTGGCACACTAAATTGCAAGTTGAATCCCTCGGCCTCCCTTTGTGTGATCATTCAATTATCAAATTATGCCATTAAATTGAAGCAGTTGCCGACTCCTTGCCAACTCGTTGGATGTAAAAACATACAAAAACATCTTGTTTCATGCGCGTTCTACATCTATTGATCCTGCTTCATCTTGATTCAAGATGTTCATCTACTGCTTCGCTCATAGCTGCAGTTGCACAGCAATTGACATCCAACAGCGAATCACTGGTCCCATTCCGCCTGACGCTGCTGCATCAAGAAGTGCAACAGTCCCTGAAGGATTGCGTGTCGAACTGCCTTGGTATGAATCGAAACAAGGGGTTTGAGTGGCGTTTGGGCATGACACACTTTCCTTTTCACACGTGAAGAAGTGTCAAATCCATCTATTACCTTTCAATGTCAATAATAGTGTGAGCTTTAAATGAAAGGGAATTGCTGACCTCAAGGTGTTACCTCAGTCAGACATCCAAGATGGTCCAAGCGCTTCAAATACAATTACACACAGACCCCGAGGTTTGCATAGCGTAAATACCAGGGAATTCTGTACGACGTCAAACAACAGGAAGGATTTTATGTTCAATAGTGTCGCTATGGATTTAGCCATGCAGTCATTAGTCATTAGGGTTTCTTTTAGGGTTTCAAGAAGATATCAAAATCATCATCGTCGTCGTCAATATCGTCATCGTCATCTTTGCCTGCCCGGACGCTCGTTGAGAGTCCGGGCAAACCTCAGGGTCTTGCCGTACAATTAGCATCAATTAGATTCAATTAGCATCATATAGCCATGCCATGCCAAACCTGGTTCTGAAGCGAGCCTGACTCGACATCTCCAACTGCTTGACCGTTGACTCGATGCGCTGCTGTATGCTCATCTTTGCTAAAGCCTGGCGATTCATGGGATCACAGCCATTCTGCAGGATTCTGCAGGTCTTGACAAAGGTACTGACCGGCCTGTTCGGATCTAACCGGATCTAACCGGCCTGTTCGGATCACCGGCCATGTGCCAAACCACAATTCGATGGAAAGACGTTAACCTGTCCCTCACCAGCCGCGAGTCTGCTGGTGCTGTGGTTGACCGGAGACCCCAACAGCCGCCAATTGAATTGATGTGTGCCGTATCTTGGTTTATGGTACCACCCCTCAAGGGTGTTGCGGATTGTCGTCGTTTGTTGCATGTTTGCTCTCGCTATGTCATGTTTGTCTGCCTTTGCAAGTTAATACAACCTCAACTTCGTTGGAAGCCACTTCACATTCACTTGCTCACGTCATGGATGCTACAATCACGTCAGAGATGTGTGGGTGGGGCCGGCGGGGCTAATAACTTTCCAGTGCATTTGCACACATCACGGATGCTACTGTTGCGGAGATAATCAAGCTCGCTGACACTTGCACGCAGTGGGTGCTACTTTCATCACGCGCTTGACTTTTTGAGGCGGTCGACTTATTTGATTGTTGACCCCACTGGGCGCAAAATGTCGGCAACCTGCCAGTGTGTTGCTCGGGCAACAAGCTGCTTGAACACCTGCGAGTAGCGCTGAAAAAAACGCGAGAGCAAAGTTTGAGAGGGAACATATTCTTTGTTTTGAGATCAAGGTTTTACAGCAGATTTCAATAGATTTCATTGAACATATTTGAACATATATTGAGATGCTCAAAACCATACTTCGAACTCCATTTTACTGATAAAAGCGAAAGACGCCTGCAAAGGCTTGATCTGTTGTTTTACTATGCGGTCCCTTGTTTTAACGGAGCATTGTGCGTGCTAGGGACGGCCCCGAACACCAAGGGCGGCGGCTGAGGGTGAACGCAAGGGGTTTGGAAGGATACTCAAGGCCTGCTAGACTAATGGACTGAAGGAAAGCATAGTATGGCAGTATGGCATACAACAGATCATACAACCGTATGCAGAAACTTCTACAGCCCCCAACAGCTGTGGAACCTTGGAGCCTGGCGAAGCCCTCTATCAATCTCTATCATAATCACGGCTGAAAGTCTAAAATCCAAGAATCCAACAAAGCTGTGAGAACATGAAAAACTGTGCAAACGCTGGATGTAAGCAGAAATGACGCCCGAGAGCTCTGAAAAACGAACATGATACTCTTGGATTAATTCTAATACTGTATACTGAAATACTGTATATTATGATATATTGTGCGCATATCATATATTATGCATATATATATATATTGTGCATATTCCAAAGTTCGCCTTCTCCACTGAATGCTTGCTTCCTCGCAAATGTTCTGGCAGCGGTGGAAGCGCCAGCAGCACCTGGCTCCAGGCAAAAACCAAAGCCATCCTAAGTCTGATTTCCCCTAGTTCAAATCTAGTTCAAGGCTAGTGTTTTTTGAACTCAGATTGGAAGTGGGTTTCTTGACATGAGACCGCCTCAAATATTTGACTCGCAGTGCCCCGAACAGTGGAACTCTCACTTCTCTAGAATCTCATTTGCCCTCCAACGAATGCAACCAGAACAAACGTTTCAAAAGGTCAAAAGGCTTCAAACAATACTACCAGAGATGCTACACGTTCAGGCCATTTGAGAGTTTGATTGCCTCGGTTCCAAATGGGCTTTCAATGCTAACATACTCATACAATCTTATACATATCTGGAAAACTGTATTCACATGTTTTTTTTGAATTTTGCGTTTATCCGTTATGTTATTGCTTTCTTGAAAATCAATATTCTGGTCATCGAGTCGGCCGAGTGGACAGTTTCAAGTTGCAAATATGTTGTGGGAAATTTCTCGAAAAAATTGGTTGTGGTGTCGGCATTCCGAGATATTGCAAAATATATTAATATAGATCCAAATCAAATAGCCTACCCATAAAATACTTGGCTACCCACAATCTACTAGCATTTCTTCAAAATACCATGAAAAAAAGAGGAACCAAACGTTGAAAACTGCCCCTGGTATAAGCAGAATTGGGGCGAAGCTCGGCAATGCCGAGTGAGTGATTTCCGGACCTAACAATTTGTCAACTCTTGCTGGTACATTTGGGAAAAAACGAATGTTTGTTTTGGGAAACAATATTTTCAAAAAACTATATTATATGGAAGTAGGGTTTCCAGGCACGTAATCATAATCTATATTGTCTACTTGGGGGCATGGAAGAGCTTGGTCACAGCAATGTCTTTTGCATTAACTTGCAGGAAATCATTTTTTTTTCACTTTGCAATAGCCCATGAATATGCTGTTCAAGAAATGGAATGGTTTCCCAATACAATAAGCGGAATGCCAGGGTTGCCTTTAGCCAGCTTGGATTGGTTGAGCGTTTCTGGATGATCGAAGCTTCACCAGTATGAATAGTAGTATATAAATGTAAAAACATATTTAAAAATTTTAGAACATTATATATAAATGTTCACTACCCTTTTAAGATAGGGGGACGCACCCTAAACGTAAGTTACAGTTCAGACGTATTTTCTAGGAGGGGGACGTTAAAAAATGTTAGCATACATTTAGCTTTCAAAACATGTTCTAATTGCAATCTGCATTTTGAGCAGGTTCCACCCTCTTTTTCAAAAAACCTAGGGCCTAGGGGGACGTATAAAATGTAATTAAACTTACTGTAATTATATACATGTTTGAAAAAATGTAAGAATGTAAAAAAAAAACACTTGTAAAAAGATGTAAAATGATAGTCTAAAGGTCTGCAAATAGCAGCAAATTTGCAGAACATCAAACATGTAAAATAAAAGTTTGCAGGATCCCGAATTGCTTGGTATTTCCATTACATTACTTAGGAACTATGGACCTCAGGTGTGTGATGTTTACACGATTCTATTTTTGGCTTTGCCATCTATCTTGAGCACATTCTACAAGGAAAAATCCTTAGGTGTAGGTTGATTACAAATATCTGCAAACTTTTTAGAGGCAGTTTTCGGACAGTGGGCGGACATTTAGCAATTTTTACCCCCCCCTCCGTAGAGTACGGGGGGAATGGGGGGGGTGTAATCTATTTTTGGGGACTTGTCTTCACAATGCATGCATGACAGTGGTGCATGTGCATGACATGTTCACAATAATTCATTTGAACCACTGCGCCACTCCGTGGCTCAAGACTTCCTTGCATAGCTTGCCGCCGCGTGACCACAAGTGTTCTAACGTAGATCCAGGGCTCCCTCAATACGGGGATTGCTATCTCAAAGTGGTAGCGGAGCCTGTGCCTTTGCCAAGTTCCGACAAACTTGTACAGCAGTTGTTCTTAGCATCTGCTCCGAAATTCGGACTTGCGAAGGCAACTTGTAGGTCGCATCCAAATCGCTGCTATGGTCTTAATCCACAACATGGACTCAGACGAAGAGCATCTTCAAATTGTCTCATATGAAGAGCCTGAAGCCTTTGCAGCCAGTCACGCCGGAAAACCGGCTAGGCATCAAAATGACTCCTAAGGTACCTCCCCAATTTGATGGCCAAACAAGCTGGTTTGAATATGAAGATTTAATTGATGACTGGCTCGGTATTACAACATTGGACCCAGACAAGCACGGACCATCTTTGAAGAACGCCTTTGTAGGCTCAGCTTCTTTTTACAAGTGGATGCTCGACAATACCCTACTCCGAGATCCGGATCGTGGCCTCGCTCATTTCAAGGACGCATTGAGACCCTACTTCGTGAAGGGAGTAAATCATGTGTTCCTTTGGCGATTCCTTCAGATGTTTCGCACATATCGAGGCCAGAGCGAACTCGTGCACTGGATAGGGCGTTTCGAAATCGCTCAGAAGCGCCTGTTGGCGTCATGGTCCGACCTGCTTGATCTCTCCGATATACCGGAAATAGGCACTCAGGCATTTATAGCAGCATTAACAGATGAGCAGCGACTGCACCACCAGCAATTGCAAACAGATGAAGAAAGACTGAATTACCAAACAAACCTTCGGGAACAGACCATCACAAACAGAAGGGCCCAGCATCAACTTGATTTTCCGCTGTCGGATAACTTGATGTCTTTGATTTTGTTGGTTCAATCAGACCTCAACGAACAACAGCGAGAGCGCTTTGTTTCATCCATGAATATTCGTCAAATAGCAACGCCTCAATATACCTATCTCCAAGTGAAACAGCTGTTCTTAGAACTTTTTGCACTTTCTCGCGCAGGTGTTGCAGACCCAAATATAGCGCACCGAAAGCGGTCAACCTTCTACATCATAGAGGAAGGCGAGACCAAAGAAGGTGAACACGGCTTCTGGGTCATTGACGAAGAGACTGGAGAAGAAGGTTTCACAGGTCTGTATACAGAGAATGAATTTTGAGTTCTAGGCGCTACGGGATCATACTCTAAGCGCCGATTGCACGGCCGCTCATTTAAGAAAGGAAGAGCGAAGGGCTATGGAAAGAAAGGAAAAAGATCAAGACCCGGCTTCCGTCCGAGGTCAAAGGGAAAAGGTTATGCAGCATGGGACAATGACCTGCAAGACACAGCTTTCTGGGGAAAAGGAAAAGGCAAAAAGGGCAAGAAAGGGATGAAAGGAAAGGATTCTTTCAAAGGAATGCCTTCATGGAAAGGAAAAGGCAAAGGAGATAGCAAGAACAAAGGAGGAAAACCTTATCAGCAACAACAACCTCTACAAGCAAATGTAGCTCAGCAAGCATCTTCTAGTGCCTCACAAGCCCCCGGAAAACCAGAGGTTGCCCAAGCCGAAGAAAGCTGGGGTTATGACTATGACACATATTGGACAGATGACTGGTCAACATATGAATCCTATTACGGATATGACGGAGATTACTCCCAAGGTGGTTGGTACACTTGGTCTTACTATGCTTCCGTTGAGGAACTGACCTTCTCAGAGGACAAGCAGTCAGAAAGTTTTGACATCATTTCTGAAGACGGACAGACGGACCAAAACAACTGGTTCTGTTTTTCGGCCATTTGCTTGGTCCGAAATCTCGGACACGAACTTGTGGAAGCCATGACATTCGTGCTTTTGTTCGTGTCCCTGTTGTACCAGTGCTTTTCAGATTTGAACAGGTATTCAATTAAGAGCATCCGTTTTGTTGAGGACAGCATCGCAACCGATTCCGGTGACATGCATCCGTTTTCACAGCACACGTGCCCACTCAACTCCGTAATCACGGAAGAGTGTGTTTATCTCAATTATGATCATGGTGCCCAACAAGCACTCCTTTGTGAATATGTGGATCTTGGTTCTCATCCTCTCATCCGACTTATGTGATTCTTGATTCAGGTTGCACCAGAGCCATGCAATCCCGCTTTGCGATAGATCGTCTTGTTCAAGCTTGTCAACAACATCCAAAGCGTGATCAAATCTGGTTTTCAAAACAACCTTGTTCAAGTAAATTCTCATTTGCAAATGGAGAACAATCCACTGTTAAGGAGAGATGTTATTCATTTTCGCAACGATCATGCACACACTGGTTGGATTACTACCTGCGTTGACACTCTTGACAAAGGTAAGGTTCCTATTCTCTTCTGAGTTGAACAAATGCGGAACCTTCGCATGAACATCGAGCACACTCCAGTAGGAGAGTTTCTCACTTGTCCGTTATTTGGAATGCAGCGCACCGCACTCGCGGTCAGTACATCCAATCATCCAGTTCTTGACATTATGACACTTGCAACTTCCACCTGGAAACCGATGTACAGCTTTCAGTCCGAAGGCATTACATGTCCAGCATGTAACGGTAAGCATCGTCCACATACGAACAAAGAGGGTTGCAAGAAATTCAGGGGTCCTGCACCAGAACTTGCGCATGAGCCGAAGACGGCCAAGGCACTTCCAAAGAAAAATGCCAAGAAACCAATTTCACCTGATACTAGGTTAGAGGTACCGAGTCAACCTTTGAATCCTGATGACGAGCCAATGGTGGCTTCTGGACCGCCAAGTTCCGGTTCCAAGGACGGAGTCCCAAGATGTCGGGAACCTCAATTGGAAGAAGAGACGGAGATCAAACCGGAACCAAAGGTTGAAGTAAAACTTGAAGAAAAGAAGGAACCATCACCTAAAGGAACTTTGTCACTTGCACTTCAGAGAATTCATGATAAGCTTCACTCACCAACTGAATTTTGAAACTCCAGTTGAAGCACTATCACATGTCAACTGAGCAATTCAAGAGAAGAACATCAGCTCTGAAGTTACCAAAGGAAATTTACGACAAGTTTGATCAAATTACAAAATCATGTGACGCTTGTTCCAAGGCGAAGATTGCACCCTCGAAAGCTAAGGTTTCAGGAATTCGAAGTGAGGTTTTTGGTGAACTGACTTTCATTGATCATGGAGAAGTTTCTATCAATCCTCAGTCAAAGCTTCAATTCCTACTTCTATAGGATGGCGCAACTTCCCTGACAACTGCCTATGTTGCTCAAAACCGGTCAGATACGGTGACGATATCTCATCTTCAAGAGTACTTCGAAACGTATCAGTTGAATCCAAAATACATCGTTGCTGATCAAGCTTTTGTGGGCATAGAAATGGAAGAGTACTACAACAGGCATAACATTCGGCCAATTTCTCTTGGACCAGGTACTCCATGGCCAAATAGAGCTGAAGCAGCCATTCGCATGTTTAAGAAACAGGCCTCACTGATGCTTATTTCCTTGAAAGATGATCCACTGCTTGCCAATATCACATATAAACAGTTGTTGAGACAAGCATGCATTTCAAGGAATACAATGGTAACACAATGTGTAACACCAACCGAGTTAGCATTTGGAAGAAGGCCTGCCGATTTAACGGCGACTGAGCTCATGAATCCTGCGCAGCTCACGACTGAGGCCCCTGCTCCTGAGAGACAAATTGAAGCACTAAGGTCACTGGCAATGCGAAAGTTTCTCGAGGCAAAACACTCTGATGACCTTCGCAGAGACATTGCAAGTAAACTTCAACTCAGTGATGGACCATTCTTTCCTGGAGATAAAGTGTATTATTGGACCGAAGACAAATCAAAAATCAAATCTGACGGTTCACATGGAGGAAAATGGATTAAAGGGAAGCTGGTCTCAGTAGATGGTAGTATGGTTGGAGTTGACTTAGAACCAGAATAGTGAAGGTCAATATCAGCAAGATCAGAAAGGATCACAATCCTGTTGAAGATGTAGACTGTAGATGTACCTCTCGATCCTGCCGCATTAGCTAGTTCCGAAAACTCGGCCAACTGCGCCGCAAAAGCGGCCAAAGATGCCTGCACATCGACTTCGAAAGCAACCTGCAGAACTGAAGATTTTGCGAGCACCATCATGCAACATGATAACGCTTCGACAGGACCAGAAGGCATCCAATATGGCCAGTACGTCTGGGAGCCGACCACTGTAGGTAAGATCGATTTTCTGGAGATGCTCAGTGGTTCTGCAAAACGTGGTCAATCCGCATCCATGCAGGGACTTCGAGTCGGCGCACCGATAGATTTGAGAACAGGTTCCGATTTGCTGACATCCGAAGGCCGGCGAAAAGCCATGGAAGTCATTGAGCGACAACAGCCAAAAATCACCCACATGGCACCAGTTTGTGGACCATGGAGTCAATCACAAAATATTAATGAGCCTGCAGATACTTATCGAAAGAGGAAAAAGTATCTTCCCATGGTAGAATTTTGTGCCGGAGTCGCTCTATACCAGATTGAACATGGTAGATATTTCATTATTGAAAATCCTGCCACTTCAAAAATTTGGTTTACCAAGTGCTTCCACAACGCCTTCTTACCAAGCATGCCGTAACCTACGGAACATTAGATATGTGCTTTTGGCATGAGAGACCCAAATGGGAAGTGCTCCTGGATACGGATCAAGAACGAAATTAGCACAAGTATATCCATACAGGTTTTGTAGCACTTTGATCAGAAGTATTCTTCCTCTTGTTCTGTATCCAACACAATTGTCACTTGCTGTAGGCCTGCTGGAAGATCTGAACCTCGATGAGCTGCGAGGAGTCCAAAATCAGCTTGCCGCACTCACGGCTTCAGAGCATCCTGTGTTGGCAACTGACTTGTACGAACAGGGTCTTCCGGTATGCGACTACTACACGCGACGCTTACTCAACCGCATTAATGCTCTACCATCTGGTAATGTTTATCACCCTGTTCAGATCGAAGCACAGCAAGATGTATCACACGTCAGGCAGATGTATCTAAGTACGTCTATGTTTGACAACGCAGTCATTTTCGCGGTAGTTCTCAGTCGTTACGAGCTAACTATCGCAATACAAATGGCGTACTCTTACTTTGGAAGAAAAAGGATACGTCACATGTTTTTCTTCGACTACATCCCAGAGATATGTCGCAATTAATTAATTGCAAGTCGAGTCAATGGTCCCCAATTTTGTTCTGGAACAATGATGGTAACATTCCGTCCGACAATCACGACAACACTCCTGAACAGAACACCAGCATCGACCCTCCACCGGGTCTGCCGCCGCAGCCTGACAACAATCAGAATGATGACAATAGTCCTGAACCTTCCGTCATCACCTCAACCACCAGATGTTCCTATGCCTGATGATCCTCATACGGCGAGTCACGGCTATACACCTGATGATGATGATGATGATCCTTTTCACACACCATTTCGCTCACCACCACGGCCGAATGATGACTCACCTGATGAGGAAATGCATTCACCACACGATGAACCTCCTGACTTACCACCACATCCATCATCACCTCCAGATCATCAGAGTTTACCGAAGACGGTTAGAGACAAGCCCAAGCTGATATGCTTGAAGGTTTAGGCATTGCCAGCATTTTTCTCCGCATTGGCAGCGGTCATTCAAATCAAGTTCATATTGAGCACACACCTTTTAAGCCAATGGTGTTTAAAGATCGTTATTTAGTGCGTGGAACAAACGAGAAAACTTGGCATCGATCCGCTCCCGCGGACTTATGCCAGGCGGCACTCTTTGCCCTTGATCATTGTCTTACAACCATGACAGATGCCTTGAGACCGGAATCCGCTTGCATTATCATCGGTACTCCGGCGTGCCTTGAAGGACTTGATCCCGTAATCACAGAAAACAAATATGTCCTTACATCTCATACTGTTCCATATTCTCGATTTGTTGGAGTTTGGTCTCTTGTTGATTGTGCGTGGATTGATCCTCCGAACCCCGGAGAACTTGCCAAAATGACCAATTTTAAATCTGATGTTGACATTTCAATGCATATTGCTCACCAACAATTTTATTGGGAAAAGAGGAACCAAAATGAAGCTGATGGAATTGTTTGGGCCAAAACAGATTACATTCGTTTTGTAACTGAAAAACTTACCGACCAAAATATCATCCAGAATTTCCTTAACAGCTTCAAGACTGCACGCGCCGATATCTCGGCCAGGCCTCCACGCGATGGACCAACACCAAATGACCGCTCTCGTGGTCCGCTCAGAACACGAGAAGATGACCGCGTAGACCAGATTCGACAAACCATCGCAGAGCGCTTCAAACAAGGAATGCGGAAGGAGGTTAAATCCGAAACACGGAGAGAGAACAAGAAGCGTGAGGCAACAGGACGAAGACAAATCGAAATCAGTTCCTCAGAAAGTGAGTCTTCGTCGCATATGGCCAAGCCAGTCAGGCCTATCGTGGCTAAGGCAATGCCGACCAAAGGAGGAGAGACATGGCGGAGAAAATCCGATAAACCGGAGACATCCGCCGCAGCCTCAGGTTCGTCAGCCTCTGCCTCCAAACTGTTTTTAGAAATAGTGCGAACATCGTAGCGCTTTGCGAAGCCATAGACGATCATGGACATGGAGGTATCACGATTCACCAAGAACATCCAAGAACTTGCTACTGCTAAAGAGCACTCCATGATAGGAATGGTGATCAACGCCGAAATCGCCATGAAGTAGGCACTTTTATTGAACTCTTAGTCCACCACCAATCCGAAACGGAAAACAAAGAGCCTAAAAACCGCTTCTGTCTGATTCACGGTTGTATCTTCCGTCTTGCCTTCGGCAGAGCAAAATCCGGACAAATGGTGGACCCTTCCACGGGCATTCGCGCTCAGAAACCGACGGGCATGACACCCAACATGGACGCCGCCATTACGCCGCATTCGGCTCCATGGGCAACCGCTCGCGATTCCCCAGACGTCCAGATTTGTGAGATCGACGGCCTTTGCAGTGTCCAAAATGCAGATCTGCTTAAACCGAAAACCGGTGCAGACAGCCATGATGTCCGTCGTCTCGGCTTATCCGAAATACGCTGTGCCGTTTTCCACGCAAACTCGTGGGCATGGAACAATGGATAATATTCTGAATGCTGTGAGAAATGGCTTCATTTTGTTGCAGCTTGTGTCGAGCACCAAGCAGATTTTATCGCCGGTGACGGCAACCAATTTGCCCAACGAAATTTCAAGCGTGATGATCATTCCGACTACCGGAGTTCCATCATGATCGACATTCTTGAGCGTTTTCTCGGATATGTCAATATGCACCGCAGCGCATTGAACAGAATTTCTTACAATTTGGTTTCTTCAACTCAAGCCTGTATGTACATTCGCGCAATGGAGAATGATCCGGAGGCGGACTGTGATTCCATGATTCTGATCAGTCTTTGCTACGGCAAACAAACAGTCGTCTCCGGGGACAGGGGCCTGACCGCCAGGAATCCGCTTCCGCGGATGGCGTTGTAGGACCGGCCATTGATGATGAAATTATATTCACCGAAGTGGAACAGGCAAAACACCTGATGACCTACGATCTTGGTTTGGCAGAAACCGATGCCGGATGGCATTCGCCTTTGATGACGTTTGCCACAATGCGTGTGATGAAAAATATGAGAGTTAGGTCTCAGGCAGCCGAAAATTGGCGTCGCGAAAGATGGCAAGAAAAGAATGAACAATACAAGCAGAACCGTGAAGATCAAGGAGAAGAAAGAAGAGAGCGACGCGACAGTGTTCCACCAATGCAACTAGATTCATTCCGAAACATAATACTCGTGCAAGAAGCAGAGAAAGATCCATGAGCCGAAATCCCGGCCGCGATGGAACTCAATCACGCCAGCCACGCGCACCGCCTCAGCCTCCTCCTCCGAGGATGCCGAGTCAAAGCCCGAGACGCACTACCGAGAGACCATCTGGCTCGAGCTACAGGCGTGGCACCACGCCTCCTTGCCGTGAGCATGAGCGCGGACGTGATGATCGTCGCCAGCGATCTGAAACACCGCCGACACGTAGCACCCGAAGTCGCACCGAAAATCGGTCAAACCAAGGTGCATCGTGGACCAACACAGGACGCCAACAGCGCCGAGAGGTACCACCAAACGTACCTGAACCACCTGCTCCTCCAAGAAGACAGACAGGCGCACAATGGCTCAACACAGGCGCATAGCAGAATGTGCAAGAACCACCTCAAGCGAACCGCAATACCGGTCGAGGTTACTTTCAGCCGCCTTATTTTAGGCAGAATCCAAACACCAGTGCAGTAGAGTATATGCTGTGGCATTAGTTGAATTCTCACTTCTCCAAAAGCACGAACCGCTATCGCGGTCAGCAGTAGTAGCATCAGATTTTGTCTTCGGACACGTTTCACTGCAGAGCATAAGCTGAGCGCTTCTTCTGCGTGAAAAGTTTTGTGCATGTTACGACACGAAGAAAATTTGTCTGTTTGTAATCTATTTATGGGGACGTGTCTTCACAATGCATGCATGACAGTGGTGCATGTGCATGACATGTTCACAATAATTCATTTGAACCACTGCGCCACTCCGTGGCTCAAGACTTGCTTGCATACCGCAGCAAAAAGGTGTAGCTTGCCGCCGCGTGACCACAAGTGTTCTAACGTAGATCCAGGGCTCCCTCAATACGGGGATTGCTATCTCAGGGGGTACAGGGTGACGTATCCATTGCGCCGGACTTTCGACCCCCCCTCAAAATGTAAGTCCGTACGTGCTTGTTTTTGGATGTAGGGGGGGTCTAACTTAGAGATAGCCGACCCCCTCAGGTTTTTTCCCGAGGGGGGTCAAAACTTTAGCTTACATTTTGTGTACGAGTACGTCCCCCTTGCTTACACCCCTCTAAAAGGGTGGTGATTATAAATGTCTGTTTATGTGCCTGAGCAATTTAGGTTCGTTCCATGCTCATCAGCCTCTGGATATTTGCAGGTCTCGTGCACAACTGATGACAAGAGTTTTTGCACCTCCTGCGAACACTTTGGGTTGAAGCCGCAGAACTGTTTTCACAAAGTGACAAACAGGACGTAAGAAAGCAACCATAACAGAATGCGCAACAATGCCAAGTTTTTGCAATTATCCAAGAAGTTCACATTGCCCAACAGCGACAAACAAATTGGTCACTCATCTTAATGCTTCCTAGCGGACATCTGGGTGCTAAGGCTCATGTGATCTGTCTGTGTTCACATTTGTTCAAACAAATCCGACGCTGGACATCAAGAGTCAAACACGTACGTATCGTGACTCTGTGCGTTCTCCAATACGAAAACAGGTTCTTACTTGAGAAACAGAGACCTTCTCGCTTGAAGAAAAACCTAGTATGCAGTTTTCGAGACAAGATCTACAGGACAAAGACATATTTTGCTACTATACAGAATGCGTAAACTGCTTACGAGTAGGATGAATAAGCAACTCAGCAACCTCTTGCATGGAGTGGCACACAATGTCAGCATTAACAAAAGGAAAAGGAAATTGGACAAACCAGACTGAATTTGCCTTGTCCCTGACATTCCACCGACATCCACTGACAGGCAGGCTTGCGAGCTCCTGGAATGCTGCCATATCCGTGTCTTGCCTTTCGATGCTCAAAGACGGAACCAACCAACCACAAGCCTACAGCGCCTACTACGGCACCTACTACAGCACCTACTACGGCACCTACTACGGCAGTTCATCTTGCAGAGATCCCAATGTCTTCGTATTTCATCAAATTTCATCAAGATAAATTGCTGCAGATGCTTTGTGACCTGATACTCTTGGCAAGACAGTCAGAAAGATTTGGTCAAGAGACAAGCTGTCTGCGAGCTGCAAGAGTTCACTCACCACAGCTGGTAAAAGCGGCTTCAACCGCCTCAGCAGCTCATGGTTCCCTTGTGTTCCCTTGCTTCACAGGATGTCTTTCAAGTGACTTCGCATTTGAATGCTTTAGATTCTACTTTAGATTCCTTCAAACCAGCATCGTCCTCATTGACAGCTTCTTGTTCAATCGCCGAGGAACGTCACGCCGATGCGTAAAAAATGTTTCCAGCAGCGCAAGCTGTCTACATTCCGCAGCTGGGCACAGGCACATTGCCTAGGCGAAGGCAGAAAAGGGAAAGAACACATGTTGGGATGTGGACCTCACTCTGTGGACATCCATTTAACTCGCTGACTTCAAACTTACACAGCTAGTAGTGTAAACATGTGTAAACATTCAAAAATACGGTCCTTGAATGTCCTTGACCTGTACCCAACTGATGGGCCGGGAACATCTGCTTCGTGGGATGTAAGGATTATGGCTTTGTCGATTGTTTGAGTTCAACTGTCAAGCAGGCAGGCGCTCACGCTTTCTTTTTCCTGTGGTGCGGCAATCAAACTGCAGTGGCATGCAATATGCTCTGTGAACTGCTGCAGC
>Ga0126342_10009571_pt1 | contig 17366 bp, 18 predicted proteins | sample Cyp1metagenome_FD_92528 | JGI IMG/M metagenome (GOLD analysis project Ga0126342, IMG submission 92528) | Coral microbial communities from Lord Howe Island, Old Settlement Bay, Australia - Cyphastrea 1 metagenome | ecosystem: Host-associated > Invertebrates > Cnidaria > Coral ... | reverse complement strand
TTTCGTCACGGAATGGACAAGTTTTACCAACCTAATTCAGGTTTAGGTAGTTCCAGAAGCCTGCACGAGGCTATATATACATATATTTGTACATATTATATACATGTTGATGTGAATCCCCATTGGCAGCCAAGCGACTCACATATTTGTGGAGTTGTCCAGCCATCGTCTCTGCGCCATGTCGGAAGAGACGTGATAATCTCAGTGCAGTGGTGGCCAGAATTTGGATCTGCTGGTTGAGGGCTTCCAATGAGTTACATGGAAATTCATGGAAATTCATTATTTTTGTTACCCTCCAGCAAGTTAACCCTGGCATGCTGGAAAATCACACACTTAGTTTCAATGATTATCCTATATATATTTTCCCATTAGGCATTGTTTTTTTTTTTAGCTAGCCATGTTAGATCATAAGTTGGTAATTCTCTCATCATATGGGGTTGTCTGAAAGTAGGCTATCATGAATCCATTGATCAATCATCATTATCCCCTATTATTGAACGGCTACAGATGGGGGCGTTGAAATCCTCTTTTTTCAGACAAACCCAAAGCATATATTGTTGGTTCTATCCCCACTATGTACCTATCACATCCCCATTATACCATATTATACCCCCATTTTTGATGTTGAGTTACCAGAGGATGTTTGTTTCATCACATCATCTTTTTTTTTGCCCCCTTGCACTCAGTAATTCCTAAGGCAGCAGCCGACATGACTCAGCGCGCGCTTTGGAGGCGCGGTTGGAGCGGGGATCTAATGGGATATAGGATGATATAACTAAGCAAACTGATATGAACATGATGGGTCTGTCTGAAAATGGAGGATACCCACATGGGGGTGGAATCTAAGGGGCGACGGAGCCTGGAGCTGGTGGTGGGTCATAGCTAAAAACACCCCAGAGCCAGCTGCTCCTCCAACATGGCTGGAAACTCCATCATTTCGTTCGATGGTCCCATGGAGAATGCCCAATGATAGTGGATATTTTCAGTGGACTCCCTAGCCATGTTCGACCACCCGAGGGTCAACGTTTTTGAATGTCACGACTCATTGCTACTCTATCTGTAATCCAATAGAGTCCAACTTGGTGAAACCCAATTTTTCTTCAGAGATTTTGTTTTTTTGTGGAAGAAGAAGAGCATGAGTAATGAGTAAATCTTGGCACCAAACCGGCTAAACCCAGTCTACTTTGGGAGTTGGTTACCCTCTGGTAAACTAACATAACTATTGAACATTGCCATTTATAGTTGATTTGATTTACCCATTAAAAATGGTGATTTTCCATAGCTATGTTAAATTATCAGAGGGCAATCAATGGGTGGTTGCCTGTTGCAGGCCAGTCCCCAAGCTCTCGGGAAGCTTGGATGCTTTGCGAGGCGGACACGTGACGAGCTGGTGAGCTGATGGTTGAAACCGTGTTTCCATGTTTTCATCCAACACATGGCCGTGGCTGTTTCCGCCATCAAATCCAAAGTGGACACATGATCCCAAAGAACAATACTAAGAATCTAAAATTTTGACATTTTTCAGTTTGGGAAAAAGATCCAAAGTGGATTCTTAGTACTGTTTGGCTTCTAAATGGATTCTTAGTACAGTGTTTCCTAAGAATCCTAAATGGAATCACTCATCCAAAGTGGACGATCCAAAGATGCCCAGGTCCAGCGGTGACAGAGTTGCCAGTGGAGACAGCACTGCAGCGATGGCGGGCAGGTCGGTGGGCATCGGTGGGCTAAAATGGTTGTTCATGTTTTTGTTCGTGTTTTGTTATATAGGTGCGTTTTTTTTGGTTTAATGTCTTTTCGCGTTTCATTGTTTTTCCTCGTTTTTTCTTAATTGCCACGTTGGCACAAGTTTTGGGATGTTTTACCGGTTTTCGGACGAAAACATTTTTGGCTGCCGTGCTCAAACTTCTTTTGGTTCCTATCACTCCAAGCATGCGTATCGGTCACAGGATGCCGGAATGTTACCATTCACCCCGGACCATGATCAACAGCCCAGGGGTTCCGCCGTTCCGGCCCTCAGCTTTTCGCATAAAAGATCAAGTCCATGGACGATCTAACCCCCAAATGTCGGGACAAAGCTTCATGTTTGCAATGTACTCTGCGTAGGACCCAATCAGTACTTAGGCAGCATATAATCCAGAAACTTTGACAGTGCAATCCCATTCGGACAGTCATGTCATGCCGCAGATGAATCACTATTGAATGAAACAAAGTTCTCAGTACACTGCGAACTCGTCAAAAAAACCTGGCTCCAATATCTAACATTTAAACATATTTAAACTTATTTTCCAGCAGCTTCTTGCTTGCAAGTGTTGAACCCTCTAGCTGAAACTCTGCCCATACTCTGCCATGACTTTGGAAAGAAGCCACTGAAGACATCAGGAGAAACAGCCCCAAACAAGCCCTATTTAAAGGGCTCCACTGTCCCATCAGCAGTCACCACTTTTCAATGCGCGCAATGCTCTCCTTTTGAGCACTGCCTGGTGTTGCTTGGCGAGAGGCTGGGGAGTGGTTGGGGAAGGTCGCCAGTTTCATTTTAGATGCACCACACAGGCCTCATTTTGTGTTATATGTTTTGAAGATGTGGCTGTGTGTCAAAACCTTGTACCCCTGGTGAACATCAAAATAGCTGGTAAATGGATGTTCATCCCCCTGAAAATGGTATTAAATAGGTATTGATCCATACCCATGTTTGAAGTGCCCCATGGGAAAAGGGGCTTTATAAAGATGTTGAAATTATCCAGGTCACCCTTGAGAAAATAGATGGAACATGATGGAACTAGTGATCTTATGTAGAGCACTGGGTAGCAGATTAGTATTAGATAAATTCGGTGGAAAACTCATGATCTGGTCGCACGCTATCCACAACAATCACACTTTCAGCAGTTGTATATGCTGCAGAGTGGTTGGAGATCCCTTTGTCAATTGTGGTCTTGCAGAGTCTTGCATGATTAATCAGGGATGCCAGCGTGGGAAAATGCCCATTAAGAATTATTACAGGATATCGCCGGCAGTCTTTCATACCAATCCATGTTTCTTTTGATTGTGAAATCGAACTTTTGGTGCTTCGTTTGGCTTCCCATTTTTGATGGTCAACTCCACATTTTGGAGCATCTTTGACGGATTTTGATGCTTAAAGTCTTAAAGCCCCATTTTATGATATTTTATGATGGTAAAGACCCGAGTTGCAATGGTTGACACCCAATTTTTGGATATTTTTGGATGGTTCAAACTTTGTTCAAACCAACGTTTTGGATGGTTCAAAGCCAGGTTTTGGATGGTTCGAAGCCAATGTTTGCATTTGGATGGCGCGTTTCACCTTACGTCCTCAGGTTCAGTGCAGCTATGGCTTGGCGCATGGTGCGAAGACCAAGATCTGATGGTGCGAAAATGAAGATTTGGATTTTGAGATACGTTTTTGGACTTTTGAGATGTTGAGATGTTTGATTTTTGTAGTTTTGAGATATGAATTTTGATGTAGCGGGTTTCTGGAACGGCATATTTACATATATTTACGCCGTGCTGAAGCTTGATCGAAGTTCAATGTTTCTTTCATACGCCTCTTTTGAGATGCCACCCAAACGTTCCCGAAATTGGCCGTTTTTGAGGTGCCTTGGAGGAGGTGCGCGATTCTGGTATCCGATTCGATAGTGGATAGATCATTAAGATAGATCAGGTAGATAAGACAGATAAGAATCGTGATAAAGATAGGCAAGGGTAGGATAGACTTAGGATTCAGATTAGATATTAGATGATATGAGTAAATATATGAGTAAATATGAGCTTATATGATATTAATTGATATTATATGATAGATTGATACTGGAACTTGTGTTGCAACCCAAGCTCTCCCTGGGAGGCTGGCTACCGAGCGACATGGAGCACGGAGCTGCCTGGGCTTAACTGCCATGACTGGATGATGGTTGGAATTCCACCCATCAAAAATGGTGAGGACTTGGGGATGGTATATTACAAGATATTACAATATATTCCATGATTCAGTTTGATATTGGGCTTCCCTATTTGAATCACTTGAGATAATAGCTAAAAACCATGGTTTACCTATGATTAGTGTGGTAATGGCCCATGAAAAAATGGTGCACTCCGCCTGCCGAGTCCTCGTCGCTGCTGCGGGTGCCGTGGGCCTCGCAGTTGTCGAGCCGGCGAAGGCCAAGACGCCCGAGACCAAACAGCAGGCGCGGGAGTCAGCGAAAATCTACCGGAAACGAATGGGTTTTACCAGCTTGAAGTGGGAAAATATATGAACAATTATGAACATATGGGCACGGCACGGCTTCTATTTTTCCATGTAACGTAGTCTGGGACGAACTGAGGGGGGTGCTTTTGCAGGAACCCCTATCAAACACGATGGTCCATTGTGAAAACCCATGAGTTTACTGCAATTTTTGGCTAAAATAAATTGCTTAGCAGGGTGACTGGTGCCCAAGGCCAGGATATAACCATCACAACACGACTGAAATAGCAAAAAATGCCAAGCATTGCTTCAAGCGTCAATTCGACTGACCCTAGAAATTCATGGTGCCCAGTCACCATCCCATCCTCGCACCAAAGGTCTTCGTTTGGGGTCGTCACAGTGCTATCCCTGGTGGGTCCCAAAGCGACGTGCTGTGGCCCCAACGCATCGAGTGGCCCGGGCACCTGATGATTTGGGGTCGTCAGGTTGCCGCTTCGCCGCTTCCCATCCCCGGTAGCCATGGTAGCCATGGTCGCCGAGGTTCGAGCAGAATCCCAAGGGGTGGAAGAAAATCGCATTTGGCCCCGATTTTGGGGGTGCCATCGATGCGCAGGGACAGCCTGGGAGCCTCAGAGATGTGGGAAATCCAGGATGTCGATGTTTTCAATTTTTTGCGCATATGTGCCAGCAAAATTTGTTTTTTTTCTGTAATACTTTCTCTGAAACTGAGTCTTCTAAAGAGCTTTTGAGATTTCAAAAAGTGCAGATGGCACTGATGGCATTGAGTACGTGCAGACAGTGTTGCTGCGTTGGAAGAATCTCGGAACTCCATAGGGTAGGCCTTTGTAGGTCCAGTGGTTGGGATCTCACATCAGCATGAGACGCTGCAGTAACCACTTCTGCTGTGTTAGAATGGCTCAACTGTAACTGCCCTCATACAATCCGAAACAGTGGATAGACCAAAAAATTAGGCCTATCTAAAATCCTATAAAAGGCCTAGAATTCTATAATATTATATAATGATAAATTATAAACTATATGCTTTATGATTATTTATGGATGAACTATTGACATTTTTCGTTGTTTTTGAAGCAAACTGAGTAAACCACAGAAATTCCTCCAACTTTGACCCGAAACGCCGCTTTGAGCAGCCGAGGCTGTACGTCTGGGGTAGCTTCGGAGCGCACTCTGTAGGCGCGGCCCGGATGAAGGTCCAGTATACCTGGCTTATGCTTAAACCATTAAACATGCCCTATGAGAATATCATTTAATACTTTCTAATAGAATACTTACATATACTTACTAATTTCATGATGATCATTTTCTTAGTCTTATTCTTATCATTGTTGATATTGTAACCCCAAAAAAGTTAGAACAGTCATTGTCTGCGATTTTTGCGTAGGATTCCCCCCCTTCCACGGGGTGAAAAACCATGGCAGGTCCCGTGCGGGTGGAGATCCAGGGTGCAGGACGAGGGCAAGGCCAGGGCCAGGAGGAGGAGCCACTGGGGTATAGCGATGCCATCCGATACCTTTTATTTTCCATAATATATGGGATAATCCTTCCCATTGACTTTCATATTTTTCAAGATGGTTAAAACCAGCAACCAGAGTCATTTAGTAGGGACATGTAGGGACAATTATGATACACCATGGGATTTGGGGATGCCCATGGTTACCCTATTGACGAATTTAGAGGGTAAACTACATCGAAGTGTTGTACATTTTAGGGATCCCTAGGGTACAGTTTGCTATGGAAAAATGGATGAATACGGATGAACATGGCCCACTGACTTCGATGATTTACATAGATTGAGCTATCAAAAACAAGTGATTTTGATGGATTTTCCAGGGGAAATTTGCCATTTATAGAATATTTGCATGATTTACCTCTTGAGCAAAGGTGATTTTCCAGTCCGCAAACTGGTAGGGTCCTGGAATTCAATGGAATTCACCATCAAACTTAAAACGGTGATATTTTTATACGATTATCATGGGGATTTCATGGGAAATAAGCAACCAGATTCTGGAAATTGGATTCTGCAAAAAAATCTGGCTTTAATATCGACAAAATTAGGGGAAGACTAAAGTAGTAGGGAGTGGACTTGGGATGTTCAAATTGTTGTGAAAACCTTCACAACCGATAGGGGACCACCCACTTGCCGATACCCTATTTTTACACATAGCATGGAAGGAGTGAACCTTCACAACCGATAGGGGACCAGCCACTTTGGCCATGTCCATAGCGAGTAATTAGAAAGTAATATTGTCCGCCACTCATATACGTGTTTGTAATCTGGGATACAATCGGCATAGCACAAAGGATATAATGGGAATACAACCAACGGCGTCTTGAAAGGGGTATGCCTGAAAATAGAGGATTTAACCCCCAATTTATGGCCGTAATGCTGGGGGATAATGATGATTAACCAGTGGATGGAATGGGGTACCCTAGGCCCTAAGTTTAGGCAAACCTGTCCAGATTCTGAGTTCCAAATATGCGGGTCTCCTACAGTTTGGGACCCCCGAATCATGTCCAGTTTGGTCATTCTTACACAGGAAACCTATCAAAATGTACCCCAATCATTCCCAATCTTGATAAACCCCCAAAGCCCGAAGCACTTATTTTTGAATCTTAACATGTTTTTCATCTTGTTTTATCCATTTCTATATCTCCATTTTTGGGGCTCAGACCTCACTTCCTCTTCGATCACGGCAGGCTTAGAGGACGTTCAATTCTCGGCCAAGAAGAGCCTCGGCGTTGGATGAAAGGCGGTGAGCTGGAAGCTGGGTGTACAAAATTTGCAGACTTAGCCTCTGGTTATTAACATAGCCATTGAACATGGCCATTTAGTTCGTTGATTTACCTATTCAAAATGGTGATTTTCGATAGCAAACTGCCAGTTTACTAGAGGGTATCAATTGATGTAGAAATGCATGTTATGCATCTTTTTTCATCTATGTGCATGATATCTCTATAATATATTAATATATATATATATACATACGTATATTATAGTTACATAGACCTGTCACTATGACATATCATGACATTGTTACCTGTGGTGACATATCATAAGATACTACTGGTGCTGTATAACATATTGTAACAGGAAAATGTACCATCTTATATTCATTTTTTTTCAAAACACCATGTTACTACACTATGTAATGTTTTTGTGGAATCTTAGACATATTGCGATTTAAATAAATCAATATGATGTTGTTACGGTTTATCACAGTTCATATTATTGGGTATTAGAGCTATTAAACCCTCTCCGTGTTTCATGTCGTATACAGGTGTATATATATATACATATACACATAATTGATCATAATTGTACATACATTACACAGCAATGTATAACATATGTATCACAGAACATGTGATATGGATACGCTACAGTAACGCGTCATATATCTGTGGTACATGTACATACATACTTAACTTATTATATGTCACACAGAAACATCAATACAAGGATGCTTGAATCAATATATGAATCAGTATTGATACTTTCAATCAGTATGCTGTTACAGCCATGATGCTTCTGGTTAGTAACCTCCCCATCCCCCAAAATACATACAGTCTAAGACCCTGCGAGTCGTAGGGGCTTGGACGATGAGTTTCGACACAAAAAGGTGCTGATGTTCAGGGTCCGTGTTAATTTGGTGGAGGGTACACAGTAAGTGAAACCAAATATGTGGTTTCATCCGCTAACCATGGGATCATTAGGGGTGTGAATAAGATGATCCCCATTAAGATCGATTGGTCAATGGTTTGTTGGGGTAAACAATGGGTACATATTAACCATAGCATAGCAATTAAACCATCATATTAGGGGAATGGGATTATAGCCCATAATTGAGATAGATTGGTGGGTAAATGTAGCAAAATTAATGGTTTTATCTGAACGTTGCAGATATATGGTTTGTAAGTGTACCAATTTTGATGGTTTCCAAAAAAAGTTTGTAAATGTAGATAATCCACACATATAGATCATATCATATCATATATATATAGTTCAAATATCTATAAATTGTGTATATAGATTTATTGCTGGTTGGTGGTTTCAAACATTTTTTATTTTCCATTTCATGTATGGGATAATCCTTCCCATTGACTTTCATATTTTTCAAGATGGTTAAAACCACCAACCAAATATATAGATTTATTATGATTTGTTGGTTTATATAAAATCCCCACTGCTTCATCCCACGCGCGAGCCATAGGATGTTCGCCCTGACGCGCCGGGGCGACGCGCTGAGCTTCGATGACTTCCTCAACGTCCGGGCCGAGCTGATGGTGTTGGGGTGTTGGGCCATGGGGCACATATATACATAGCATAAATGAGCTATGCAACTTTACAGATAGCTTAAAACTATGTTTAATATATATATATATGATATGTATATATAACTACATATATATATGTACATATCACATATAATATAATATAATATATATATATATATATAACTGTAGACAATCTACAAAGACACCCCCAGTGATTTGTCAGTGGTTCCGGGAATGTGTTTTTATCCGAGTCACGGGATGAAACCAACTTTGGTTTTCTGGGACTGCGAGATGTGATCCCCAAAATTCCTATGGCCACAACTGATCATAGGAAGATATAGGGAATATATAGGAAAGATGATATAGGGAAATATAGGGAACATGATCATAGGAATATGATTCCTAAGGAAGAGATAGGGAATTCCGGAATTCCCAAACATGTGATCCCAAAATTTTGCTGGGACTGCAATATGATCATCATTTTCCTCAACTGGCCACAACTTGGTGGTTCTGAAGCATTCGAATCTCGGTTATCCAAAGATTTGACTGTATACTTTGATCAGTTTGGTCATTCCAGTACACCATTGGCACTATCCTAGCTAAGCTCGCCAACATGTTGGGACGCCCCAACATCTGGAAAGCCCTTGCTGTAGAAACAATCAAATACTGCCTAAGATGCTTAAAACATGAATGCCCAGCAAACAGTGCTGGTTCTGCCACCCTGGGTATACGATTTTTTTGACTAGACATGATCGCTTGCATACTATACCCACAAAATACCCACATAGATGAAGATATGAAACCCTCAATTTCATAAAGATGACTGCTACATGATCTTATTATGATAATGACAATATAAATTTACATTATTTCGTGCCCACAAATTCTATCAACTTTCATTCAAACACAGCTAGTTCAACCAGAACATAACATTTGGGTTTGTTGGAAAATAGGGCACCCAAAGTCCCACAATGACGAAAATCATTGTCCCAGTTCATTTTCCCATGCAAATGATCTTCCTTGGGTATCCTCCATTTTTTGACAAACCCAAACATCAGTTTTTTGGTTGAATATCCCGTTGCTGCGAAATGGTTCTTGGTCTCACATACCCAATTCACTCCTAAATTTCAGGGTTCAATAGTTGAACCATCACCATTTGTTGTTGCTGATACCAATATACGGGTTGTTCTGAAAATAGGATACCCCACAATTTGATGATTGATCATCGTGTTTTCTATTAACATTGCCATTTTAGGATAATATGATCCAATATCTTTAAATCAAAATTGGGTCACCAACTCAGATATCATTTATATATTGTAGACATATTATATCATATCATCCAATAGTTACCCTCTGTTTGTTGAACATAGCTATGGTGTAGGTGGCCCACAGAAATAGATGATAAACATTATGATTACCTCTTAAAACGGGTGGTTTTCCAGTTCGCGAACTGTTAAATCACCAGAGGTTCAGTATAAGTAGGGTTATGTCATATGATCATCATATTGTTACACTAGCAGTTTTCATGGTAAAGCCACAGATTGCTGATTTTGAAACCACATGTTTTCATATTGTCCAATAATCAATGGGAATTCCAGGATCCTGAAATGGAGGTACGTTAGTACCTAGTTCTGGCCATATTTTCTGGGGATATTCCCTGAAATTTAGGCCTAAACAATTGGGCAAAAATATATGGAATCGGTACCTCCAATCAATCGGTTCCTGGGTCGCCATTGAAATCGTGAAACCTCAGATCCCCCCAATATAAACCCCTGGCCCTACAGGTCCTGCAAGAGCGCGTGGCGCCCAAGGCAGCCCTTCGGAAGGCGGCCTGTCTCGGTTGAGAAATGTCCGGTTTTTGGGGGTGAACTTTACCCTCTGGTAAACTGACATAACTATGGAAAATCACCATTTTTAATGGGTAAATCCACTACAGTATAGATGGCAATTTTCAGTAGCTATGTTAGTTTACCAGAGGGTAACATATCTCCTGAATAGTTTTTTTTTTCTGATGTGAAAAAGTAGGACATTCGCCAAGCCTGAAATTTGACATTCCATCTGCCGTTTGGTAATTTGACATAGCTGATCGTTTACTGTGGAAAAGCAGCATTTTGAGTAGCTGAATCATGGCTCGAAGAAGAGTAAGTAGCCAACGAAAGTCTTATAGTTCACTAAATGCTGTAGTAGTTTAGAACTTTGAACCACCCAAGTCATTCATTGTTTATATTTATATCTATTAAAACCAAGTCATCAAAGTGGGAGTTTGACAACCTAACGTTTGAGTATTTTTAAGGTATAAAATTGCGGTTATAAGTTATATATCTTGATGTGGAAAATGGGAATACAATTTCACTAAATACGCGACTCGTATCATACTGTATGGCTTTGTCCCAGAAAATGTGCATAGGGTCAGTTTTGATCATTTCTGGTGACCAGATTTTTTGGAGAAATCCTAATTGAGATGGCTAAGTTACGACCACCTCTTAGTTTCAATGGGACACCAGCATCTTTTTTTTCTATTGGGAGATCTTTAGGGAATTCCTTTTGGAAGCGATTTGGAAGCCACTTGGGCCCTATGGCACCATGGTTTTTTGACCTATAGCCAAGTATCAAGTGACCGTTGGGTTTTCTTGCGACCCTCAAATCCTTCAGGGACGAAAAGGTCACTTTGACACTTTGAATGGAAGAGAGGGATGTGGGTTTCCATGGCCTGTGTTCCAAGTTTTTTTTTCCCACTGTGTCCCATAGTGTTTTTCCATCCAAAGGACAAAAGAAGATGCTGGTTGAGTTTGGTGTAGATCAAGACCAAGATCGCCTAATCTGTCCCTTTTTCATTCTTGGTGCACCTGGTGACAGCAGTTGCAAGAGGTTGGGAAATCTGACCTTATCCACCATCCCTGGACAGGCTCAAGAGAACTTGCAAAAGGCTAGCGAAGAAGAGAAAGCTCAGTTCGAAGCTGCTTTGAAGGCGGGCATGGGAGGTGATGGTTTGAAGCACTTGGAAAAGGGCAATGTTTTTCAAACACTGCATGTTTCTCAAATCAAGATGATAAGAGTCCTCAAAAACTGGATTTTCCTACTTCTAAGGTGATTAGACTTAAAGACACTTAAAGACATATTCTCCAGGAACCCAATTGGACGAAAGATACACGAACGATACACATGATTGCACCTAGCAGCAATCATGTAGCACCTGATGGAAAAACACATCGCAGCTGCAGCTTTTGAAACCGAAGCTTTTATTGTTGTTTGCAGTATCGTTTTCAATGCACCTGTGAGATAGGCTAAAGAGATACAAATCGTGATTGTCCTTTCCTACGGGCCTACGGGGCGTCTGGATCGCCAAGGGTTTGCAAAAAAATTTAACCGTGGCTAACCGTTTGTCTTTCGAGCTCTTGTTCGTTGAAATTTGAAGCCTTAAAAAATCTTCAAAGCAAGTGGGTGTAATATGTTATTGATGTGAAAGCGCTGCTTGTTGCACTTCACACCTCACGTTCAAAAACACAGTATTGCTTGCAAAGCCTCCTAATGGATGATGATTTTCGCGAGTGTTACATCACTTGCTTTCAACTCGATCAATTTCGTGCTTCTTCTTTCCTTGTTGGTGAATCGCTGTTGAATCGTTTCACTGGCAAAACGTCGCCTCAAAGTCATCCCTCGCAAAGATAGAAACATTTTTTTCATCTATTCCAGTGGTTTTATGATGTTTTATGTGGATTTTAATTTTCTGTCGTCTTTATTTGCGTCCAAAAACGATGCGCTGAAACCATGTAAACAAACAAAGTCATATGGAGAACAACCAAAGCGGTTTCGGTTCTGAAATGATCTACTTGGACGAATCGTAAGCAGGTTAGTTCTCCCCAATTATAAGTGGACATTGCCCCTATTTGATCATTTATTCTATGGATCCCTATGGAAAATCATCGTCTTTAATAGGTAAATCGGTAAGATCTGAAAGTGATCGTTTATCATCTATTTCTATGGGCCATCTACACCATAGCAACATGTTAAATAACCAGAGGCTACGAGGGTTCATCCAACGGTGGTTCATCCAACGTTGGTGTCAGGAAGCAGAGCTGGCCGCCAGCCACGATGTTTCCGACAGAGCGCTGAAGCTGAAGGCCAAGGTGGCTCGACTGAAGCCACAGTTGAAAAGGACATGTAAGATGATATATAATATAATATAATATAATATGATATGATATAATATAATATAATATAATATAATATATAATAATATATAATAATGTAATCATATTAGTTTAAGATACGATGTAGTGCATAACAATAACCAAAAATAAGGACTAATAACAATAACTATTGTTAATCATAATTATTAATGATATATTTTTTAAATGTATACATATACATACAATACAGAATTATCTGGTGAAATCATGAGGATATAGCCATCGGGCATGCATCTTTGTGAAGCTGCGATTCCGAATCCAGGGAATGCCGAGGAGATGCACATTTTTGGTGTCATCCTCATGGAAAAACACGATATCAAGGGACATTGGCTGACTCTACAGATACATGATGATACATGTATTAGATCCTGTCTATATTTATTTTATATATATATAATGTAATTATACATAAATACACATATTCTCAAGGACCCGACAGTGTTGCAAAGAGTGAAGGCAACCAAAATCAACCAAACTCATACCGGATGCAGTGTATTTTGTATGTGGCTTCGCCTGAAAATTGGGATTGCCATTTCCCCATGTTCAAACCCATCATGTTCATATCAGGTTGGTCAGTTATACCCATTCGATGGGATTTCGCATGATTTGCCCTTGGTGCTTGCGACTTGCACCCGAACGCAGCAGAGGTAGTGTCTGGGTTGCCCCGGGCAGGCGCATGGCAGAGCCAGGGTGGGATGCTGATGATCTAGTGGTCAAGTCGTTCGGACATACACGTTATCTATTTAGAAACGACAAATCTATGTGGGATAGTGATAGTGATAACTTTTCTTCTATTTTTGTTTGGCTTAAATAATTAGCCGTATTATGATTGTATATGATTGTATATACACACATTCTCATGTACAAATAGTTATATAAACATATAGAGCGAAACGATACACATTGAGAGGGGAGATGCCGTAAACCTATACTCAAATGATACTTTAGACTTTAGACACATACACGTCTGAGGTATACCGCTCTTCGACCCTTTCGCTGTCATCTTTTTATCCTTAAACACACGCACACAAACACCTGCATGCATGTAACTATCAATCAAACCAAATTCAGATCGAAACCAACAGAATCTAATCTATCTAACATGTCTACATACCTACCTTATCTTATCTCATCTTATGTTTATCCTATTTTACACTACATGATACTCTATTATATATAAGTATATCGATCCAATGTACCCAAATCAAATGTATTCAACGCATCCAATCCCATATATCCAATCTATCACCCTTACAGACATACATTTATTTTATACATCACACATACACACAGAGCCCCCCACAGTGATGTTTCTTGGTCTAGAAACCCCACTAGTTGATTCTATCCCCCACAAACCTAAGAATTAACTACATTATAAGTCTAGTTACCCTCTGGTTATTGAACATAGCCCAACATAGCTATGGAATTTGGCCCAATTTTAGATGGTCAACATGACGATTTGTATAGCTATCAATAAACCCAAGTTATTGGAGTTACCAAGCAAATTAGCCATTAGCTAACGAACTGGGGGACCAGCTTGTAGCTATCGACGCCACCAGGTTGGTTTGGTTGGCTGCAAGGCTACCGAGGCTGTGTGCAATCGTGCTTGGGCAGCGATGGAAGTGCCAGTTTCTAGCCGCTTGAGGTTCAGATTCTGGGGTATCATGGGGATTATTATGAGAAAAGATGGGTAAAACATAACTCATGACATCTCATGACTATAACAGCCATACTGGGTATGATGGTTGTTAGCTGGCATTGCACCTATTGACTGGCTAGGAATTGGGGGTTATTCGCCTATTCAATGGGCATTATATCATTACGTATTATCACGACCCAGAATAGGACTATTTACTAGCCAGTATTTTAAGGAATGTGAGATTCCTACTCAAACCCCATCAGTTTCTCCAAAAACGTGATTTCACATTTTACCTTCTGGTAATTTAACATAGTTATTGAAACTTGCCATAGAAATAGTTGATTTACCTGTTAAAAATGGTGACTTTCCATCGTTTTTGTATGTTTTACCAGAGGGTAATCTATATCCCCATTACTTTTTATCTCCTCCCGATTGGTGATTTTCCATAGTTATGTTAGTTTACCAGAGGGTAAACTCAACAAAAAACCACATCTGCGGCCGAGGATGAGCATCGGCATGGAGCACGGCTGCTTTGTGACGCACCAGGGGCAGTTGTACTGCGCCTTTTGGCCGCCCAGATCGGTGGGGCCGTCCATGACCGGTAAACTGACATAGCGATGGAAAATCACAATTTTCTATGGGAAATCTCACTATTTCTATGGCCATTTTCAATAGCTATGTTAAATTACCAGAGGGTAGCTATGGAAAAATAACCATTTAGTTACTAGTTCGATGATTTACCAAAGATTTTGATTTTCCATAGTGATGTTTCCTGGAGGGTAGATTTTTCATCATCCATGGTCATGATTTCTATGGGAAAGATGAGGTCTTCAAACCTCATGATTAAACCCTTATGGGGATGGGGCATTGTTGAGCCAATGAGTAGATCCTCATGTTTTTCTTTGCTGAATTCCAAATCGTTATGTCCCAGATCTAGCAACAGGTAAAGTAGGAGCAACTGGCTGTTTCTGACGACTTTGTAAATCCCAGACCCAACCAATGAATTCTGAATTGAAGAGAGACAGGGAACCCTCCTACGTCACGCTTTTGGTGATTTTTGACCACCGAATGCCACCTTTTCAGAACATGCACATTGCGATTCCCAATCTCACAGCGTAGATTTGTAACAAACAGACACACATTCTTTTTCAGAATTACAATGAACTGAACATTGATGAACCCCTTCTATGCGGAATCTAAGAGATGCCTGACAACTTTTCAGTCTCCATCCATTCGCAAAACATTGCAGCAAAATTTAAATGTTATTATTTTAGAGGAGATCTTCCTAAATTTTGGATGATTTTCCTATCATATAATTGGAAAAACAAAATTGGATGATCTTCCATTTGTAGGAACCTATTCTTCTTGGCTTATTAATGGATGAATCCTATCCTTTTCTCAACACAATCCTAGTGATTTGACCATCGGAACCATGGCTGCTTGAGGTGGGCGGCAATGAGTACGGCCAATGTGGCATGGCCCCGCCGAAGCAGGGGACCCCGGGTTTTTTTTGAGGGATTTGACTGGAAATTTTGTCAGAAATTCCCGAGAAATCCTCATCAAAATGGAGATTTGGATGGAAAATGGTAGGGAAAATCATGGAACTAAATGGGGGGATTTTCCGGCATGTTTGATTACCTGAGGGTCACCTAAAGCCATAAAACTTTTGTCAAGCCAAACAAGGTGTAACGACTAATGGTAGTAGTACGGAAAGTAATCATAGCAAAAATCTGGCCCATGATTGGGTGCCCCTGAAATGCCATTGGAGCATCATGTCAACAAGTCTTCAAGTGCTGGGTGGTTCTGGGTTGTGGTATGTCACAAAGAAACAACCGGGAGTTTACCAAGACTTACTGGTGCTTAGCAGGGAATGAGGGAATGATCCATAATCACTAGTAATAATCATCCCATTCCCCATTCCCATCCATTCCCTACTAAGCACCAGTAAGAAGAAGGGACTTTACCAGCAAAAACAGAAACACGAGCAACAACATAAGCATTCTGAGCAAAAAACATAGGGATGATTGGGATTCGGCATGATTCGGCACATCCAAAAATCGTTTGTCGCTTTCAACGTTTTTTGATGAACTGTCCGCTCCTCACAAAACGATGAGCCTCAACATTGATGGGTATTTTCATTCCAGGCATTTCTTGAGGCCGCCTAGCGCATCCTAACTTGGATGGGTAGAACACAGGACTCATTGTGGCTCCGTGACCTATGAGGCACAGATGCAGAAAAAGCATGAAAAAGTATGGTTTGCATACCAAAATTACAATCCGGGTAACAAACATTTGGTGGACACTCATGTTTCTGCATCCTTTGACTGGGACGTTCCGCACGACCTTCAAACTTTTTTGCAGAAGAGCATTTCTCCGAAAGCATTTGAGAACCGCATAGGTATGTCATAGGCCATAGGCTTCCCCACAAATCTATACAGTCTATGCAACCCTTTTTTTACCGAATCAAGGACGAGTCTGGCAATTCCCAATTTCCATCTGAACCGTAGTCCAAGAATTGGCCACAGAACACACATTGAAGTATATGATTTTGTACTAAAAAGATCTGTAGATTTCTTAAAGAACCTCTCCCTTCAACCAACCCAATCAACTGGGGTCCCAAAATCCGGTGATAAACCCACCATTTTCCCATTGAAGTGTGGAGGCTGTGGAGGTTTCCCACCCGAGGCAAAGAGGCCCCATGGGTGCCTTAGAGGAGCGCCGGCGAGTGGAGCTGCCATGTATTGTGACACCTAGGAACTCCGGAGAAGTCGAAAAGGTCCAATGATGATGAGACAGAAGAGGTACACATTGATCTTTGCAAAGAAAATTATTGTTACGTTCCACGGGGCTGCTCCAAGCTTCATAGCCAATATGATGATCACATAGGGGGTTTCTGGAAATTAGATATGAAGTCAAGTAGAGGCGTACTTAAGTAGAGGCGTACTTAAGATGCCTTGAGTCCTGCCCACAGAAAAATGACATGTCACTAAGTACGGCGTACTTAAGGTGCCTTGAGCCCCTCCCACAGAAAAATGACATGTCACTA
>Ga0126342_10009570_pt1 | contig 17367 bp, 13 predicted proteins | sample Cyp1metagenome_FD_92528 | JGI IMG/M metagenome (GOLD analysis project Ga0126342, IMG submission 92528) | Coral microbial communities from Lord Howe Island, Old Settlement Bay, Australia - Cyphastrea 1 metagenome | ecosystem: Host-associated > Invertebrates > Cnidaria > Coral ... | reverse complement strand
TGGGCATGTCGTCGTCATGTCGTCGTCATGCCGTCGCCATTTGCACCAACTAAGCTTGCCACAGACCCCCTGGTACATACTAGAAACCTCTGCCCACAGGCTTCTAGAATCTAGATAAGTTATGAATAATGGAACATTGAGGTATGACAAAGAATACCAGCTTGCGAAACTTGAAACACATTTAATTCGATGATTTGCCAGTGAGAACAGGAGAAACTACTGCCAAATCGGGATAGATAATAGATATGGATGATTTATAGCTACACCAAACGATCTCACCATAAATTAAGTTAGTAAAAGCTTGATATCGGGGGGATCGTACATATGATATTGTTTCATGAAAGCCAGGAAAAACACATCCAGACATTCTCGTCTTGCAGCAAGGCCCCTTGCCGACCTTATCCCGACTAAATTTGTTTTGACGATCGTACCAAAAAGAAACCAATCATACTATTATTGGCTACTGGTTGGTGGGTTGGAATATGAATTTCATGTTTCCATATATTGGGAATAATCATTCCAACTGACTAATATTTTTCAGAGGGGTTGAAACCACCAACCAGGTTATTGTCGGATTGGTTTTAAGCTTCGAAATGTTGATCAAATCCTGTAGTTGCCAACGTGTACTCCCAAAAAATGGCTGCATCCAAGGTAGGCCACACAAGCAGGAAGAATTTTACGGACATACCAAGCTTTCATGACCTGGAGAGTGTTGAACGCCTCCACAATCCATCGCCGCCACATCGAGGCCTTAGCGAGAAAACCTCAAGGCGTTTTCACTTTGGACCAGGACGGCAATGGCTTTTCCAAGTGGAGATTCCATCTAAACATATCTAAACAACCAACATCCATCCACCAGCCATCATTTGGGGACTACTTCCTGACTCTTCGGAGGTTGATACATCTACTATCAATGTGTTCAGAGTGTTTCAATGGGAAACCATGGGAACATGGAAAATTATAGAAAATCATGGAAATCCATGGGAAAAACATGGAAAGTCATAGAAAATCATGGAAAACCATTGGGAAAAACATCATCATTCTTTGTCATTGTTTCCTCCACACCAGCTGCTCAAACCGGAGCCTGTTGTGCAGGATCCTGCCCTTCGGACCGTGGCGGAACGCTTGGCAGAGGCAACTTGCCAATTCGAAATGGACAGAAATGCAGATTAATGAATTGATCCACCCCAACATGGCCCGTTCAGGTACTGTCGGTATATATATATGTACATATATATATATTATATTATATTATATTTTATTATATTATATATTATATTATATTATATCAATTATATATAGATAAAATTGTATATACACATACGTACGTGCATGCCTACAGTGAATGGTATTTTTGGGCATGGTTACCACTCACCCCTCTCACCAGTGCAGGCCTTGATGGGCTATTTCCAGAAGCGGAATGTGCACTGCTCCACCACCATCGAGGGCTGGCATCGATTTTTCTCTGAGATGGTGCGCTGGGGAGCGTTGGAAGATGTTGGAAGAATCCAACGGCAACTGGTGATGGTCGGTTTGAGTGTTTACAAAAAAAATACTGTGGTTAAAACAATGATAAACCACCCCATTGTTGATGGTCTATATCACCCATTTATAGTAATTTGTGGATTGTTTATTATTGTTTTAACCACATTAGTCTAATGATTAGACCCAACAATGAGGGTGTTCTCAAACCCAAGTTCGCCAAGAGTTTTGGAATCAAATTACCCAATGAGAGGCAAGCACACCAAATCAGCCCGTCTGTTTTTACATCAGCCCCTGGAGGACGCGGATGATAGTGGACGTGCAACTCTTGAAGAAATGGAAGATGCCTTTCGAAGATGTTTAAGTCCGGGCATCTCAGCAACTCTTCTGGTTCTGGGTCAAATAGCTAAAAATTTCCAGAAAAAGCGCCTCTGAACATGCCATTCTTAAAATTGCCTACGTCCCCACTATTCCCAATATCGACATCTCAGCTTTCAGACTTCAATACTCTGAGAGCATATTTGGCACTGCTTTCCACTTGGATGATGACATAATGTTGGAAGTGGTGTCAGAAAGTTGGGAGACACAAGAAACTGTTGCTACGAATTGCTCCGGCTATCTCGGCTTTTGGATGCTTTGGGTGGGTTCAATCCTCACATTTTGACTAAATTTATCTCAATCACAAATTTGTGTTGTTCAATCCTCATTTGTTGCTCAAATCAGCATTCTTGTGAGTTCAATCCATATTTATCCATATTTGACTTGTCAATGTCAAATCCCTTGTTTCATTTCTAGATCATAGATCTAATTCCCAGTCTGTTTTGCTGAAATCTCAATGATTCTTTGTTTAAACCAAAGGTTGTGGTGGTCTTCCCATACAACCTGTGGAGGTCCAAGCCGGGGAAAACCCTAAATCCTGGATTTTCCATATCATAAACCATCTATATACCATCCATAACTTGGGGCTTGGGGTAACCCTTGATGGAAAGCTCCGCTCGAAATTTGGCGCCCAGGCCAGGCACGTGTCTCGCGCTATGAACTGCTGATGCTTTGGCGACGTCTAGATCTGGATGGCAGCGGCGAGGCGACGCTTTGCGGTTTCGGGGTGCTTTCGGGGTGGTGCTTGGAAACCGCTGTCAGGTTAGATTGTTATATATATATATATAATGGCCATCTATATTTGCTTATCAACTACTGGAAAATCATGGAAAATCACCTATTATATGTGGAACACCCATGGAAAGTCGTTGGACATATTGATTGAATTGGTAATACTGATGGAAATCTCATTGAATTACTTGGTAATTATACCAGTCATTGTCATTTGATAATCATTGGAAATGCTGATGCTGATGACAGAATGGTAAATTAGTGCTATGAATGAAGGTGTACATCCAAGAAATGCTTGAGAAATTTACAGTGGACCCCCGGAAAATATTGCAAAAAACATGGTTTCCACCAAGGGTAGGTTCATGGGTTATTTTGGGCTTACAAAATGCGATCAATTGGTACACATACTAGAAAATATCAGATACAGTACCCAGCAAAGCGTTTCCTTTTCACCACGGGTATCTAGCCGATATATTCGCCATTGGGGTATCATAAAAACAATCATGGTGAATCCATAGGTTCATGTCCACACATTGACTCGATGGTCAATCATACATACTTAACATGTTAAGTTTACATACATTTTATGATTGATGTAGTGATGTATGGTTGGATTGTTCTGTTTGTGTGAGGCTTAGATACACTGATTGATGTCGTAAAAAATGAAAATACGTTTCTGAATGATAGCAATACTTGGGAAAGTGCAGCAAATCACACTGACATGGCAGTAGATCCAATGACTATAAACTATAGAAGAAGGTTTGATAGTATGACGATATGGCATATTATTATAAATACTTATAGTTTGACTCGCGGTATTATTTACGGTCAATTCCTTTGCTTCAAGCTTTGAAGTTTTTAAGCTTGAGGTCATAGGGGAGTTATCCCAAAATGGCCAAACAACTTACGTTGATGAACTACTACAATTTAACCAGATTTCATGGATACTTGATCTATGGTCATGACAGTCATAAGATTTGGTTGCAATGAGTAAATGACATAGATTTGGGAATGTCATTGATGGCAATCATTGTCAAAGATTACTGTAAAGTTATAGCAGTAGATGGATCCGATCTGCCCAGACCCGACAGATGATGGGAGAATTTAGAATCGCATATCAAAAGTCTATCAGCAACAAATTTTCACCGCTGACAGCGGGAGAGTCCAAGATGTCTTTGTTTCGTTGGTGGATTGGGTACAAACCATCCGATCCGTAGCGCCAGCCATGTCGAATGGTTATACGGTTTGATGTACCTTGAGCCGACATTCGCCATTTGAACCCGCATTTTGGATGAAGGACCGACTATATAGTGATAATATAGTGATAATATTGTAATATTACAGTATATAATAATCCAGGGATGATTTTTAAACAAAGCCCTCCAGAGATTAAGGAGTTGTTTCAGGAAACTATTCGTTTTGACTAGACACCTGTAACATCTGAATTTGAATGATCCCCCAGGTTGTCTCTGCAATGCCCTGTAGGTGTCATTGGATGAATTTGTGTTGATGATGTACAGGTGCAGCTTGCGGCTTGTTGTGGGGCTGGCTCACCGAAGACTTGTGGTGAGGGAGTGCATATTACGTTTAATTATCTATATATAATTCTATATTAATATTATATATATATTATGTTTTATATATATTATATTATATTATATATATATATATATATATTATGTTTTATATATATTATATTATATATATATATTATAATATATATATATCTGTATGTTTCTACTTATATATTATGCCATGCAGTTGTATAGACATTAGACACACACATGCATATTGCGTGATGGTCGCTGTTCAGCTGACCCAGCTGACCACGTGCTGAGAAACCCCCAACAAATATGGGTTGTTGGTTTCAGACCTATCCCACATATTCAGATCGTACTTGGCTGGAATATGATGAATGGTGAATGGTTTGTCTGAAGATATGATGCCCACAAGTCCAGTCGATTATTTTCATTTATTTTCTCATTATCCCAATGAAAATGGTGTTGTCCGTGAGCAACAACTCACTTCCAGGCCTACGACTGAAAAAGACATTAACGATCATTAACCTTTGGGGTATGATGGTTATGTTCACTTGCGCACCTTCGAAAAGAAACAAGTTGATTATATGAATTATAAGTGTTCCTATCGGTATATAGCACCTTTTTTGTTCATTGGGGAGTATCAGAATCCATTATGGGAACCCCAATTTATATCCTCATGAACGAAGCATTGTCTTTTGACACTCCCCATTAATAAATGCCAGTTAAGCTTTCAGGAAATTCATGTACGGGAACGGGCGGGAACCCCTCGAACATGGATCCATCGATTGAGTTTTCCCCAAGAAAGAAGCCACTGACTCTTAGTCTTGCAAACAGACAAATAAAGAAATAAACAACAAACGAACAAACAGAAAGAAACAAAGAAACAGAAACATATCCAAATCTTCTGAAAATCCAAAGGTGTTCGTTAGGTGTTGTTTTCAAATAGACTCCTGGAAGACCCAAATCCATCCAAACTTAGAAGACCCACTTTCAAATCCTAAAATCCAAATTCATTGATTCTTTTTTTCCACACACCAAAAAACCACTGGAAACTCCAAATCATCCCAAAATCGACTTCTCCATATTCTCAATCCCCAAAAAAAATCCCTGGAAGATCCAGGAACGAGCTAGCCATGTGGCCCCGCAGCAGCGATGCTGAGCTGGCCCGGGTGGTGAAGGTCGTCAGTGCCGCCATCTCCAGGCGAAGGGCTGGAGGTGGAGGTGGCATGTCTATTTGATATGAACGATGGATGAACAGATGATAACAGATGTATTTAATATATTTTAATATGTGAACATCTCTGAAACCAGGCTGTTTAGTCGCGCAACAACAACAACTGAACATGAGAATTTGATTTTTAAACTTGGGAACTTCTGGAACTACAATGATAATGTGTTTTTTGGACACAGAAACCGGGGTTGTAATTGTAGAAACTATGACAATTTCATGGGATTCATGTTTATGAAATTGTGAAATTTACCGGCAACATTGAAGAATGATGTGCAGAAGGTAAAATTTGCCAGAAAAAGAAGTGAACAATTTGCCAACATATTAATGGTTGACATGATGATTTACTGATTCACGGATTCGGGGTTCTAACCGTTTGTTCAGACTGCCAGGCGGCACCATGTGGAGGGCAACTGGTACAAGGCGCAACCGGCGCAAGCGCAACATGAGAGCCGTGCTCGTGCTGATGAGATAAAAATGATGATATCCCATGATATCCCCATGTATGATGATATCATATCTAGAACATATGATGATATCCCCATGGATGTAAAAGTGTTTTTGTTCTTCTCGACTTTCTTCGACATAAATCCCGCTCCATGAATTTCCCCCGCCAGGTCTTTCTCTTCATTGATCCCAAGGGCACAGGAGCTCGAACATGGCAACGTACGGTGCTCTCCAGTCTGTTTTGATGGATGATGTTTATGACTCCAGTTAACTAGCCCAGCTAACTAGCTCGATAGTTATATCATGTTATATCGTATTTTATTGTATGATACCAGAAAGAAATAATCATTATTAATATATATATATATAATTACACAATAACCTAGCTAATTAGTGATGTTTACCAACTTAACTATGAGGCACCACATTGTACTGAATATGCATCGGATGTTAACAATTTTGATTGAGCGCATATTGGTGGATTTTTTGGGTGCAGCCACTCAGCCATAGTTTGACCCAAGCCCAAATCAACAGAAACACCTGCGTCGCTGCGTTGCGGCCACAGGAACCATTGTCTTCGAAGACTTGCAGAAGTTCCTGCGGGGTCCGGGGCCTCGGGGGCCTCTTGGGGATCTGTTTTGCTGGTTGGTATAGATAAACAAACGCCATGGAAAAAGCTCCCCGGTCATCCCATGATCATCCCGTGTAAACAAAGCGGACGTGGTTCTGAATGGACCGTCGTCCCATTTCAGGTCACCCCCAACTAATTATTACTATATTTTACCCTCTGGTAATTTAACATAGCAATGGAAAATGGCCCATTTATAGATGGTTTACCTATTAAAAATTGTGATTTTCCATGGCTATGTTAGTTTACCAGAGGGTATACTGGGTTTTAATGGGATGAACTTAAGAAGTTGAGTCCTTTTGCAATTCTTGAGCAGTTGGGCAGTTCCAAACCGGCGCTCATTTAGCTGTCCTCAACAGGACCAACATCAGTTGAATCGAGGAAGCTGAGAGTGGACTGTAAACTAACTAAGTGGATGGCTTGTTTGACCAGGAAAATTGCAGTAAAACTCACTCATGTACTCTCTTTGGTGTACCTAGGCATTGGGAAATCCTCATTAGGTAAATCACGACATAAGTCAGAATCAAATAGGCCCGAAATTCATCAGACGAATGTCAGAATATGCAGTCTGTGTTTTTCGTTTTGGGGATGTGAACTGCAAGCTTACAGGTTCTTGAACCACATGCTGCGTGGGTCTTTCCTCAAACGGGGAATCCCTAAATTATAATCCAATTGATTGGTATTGATGGAAAACCAACGGTTTTGGTTCCGGCCATTTTGCGAAACCATTTTTTTTTAACCACAGGTCATATACCCAGATCACGGTTGAGGCACATATCCCGGGTTACACCTCGATCGAGAGGATGGGCTGAAACTGTCAGCAGTCAAGGGTGGCGTGTGGAGCCTAGGGAAGAGAGTAAGATAGAGTAAGATGACGGAGAAAGCACATTTATCAACCAATTTGTTTGTTTTGTTTTGTTTTGTTTTTTTGTTTGTTTGTTTGTTTGTTTGTTTGTTTGGGCTTATGTATACCTATATGATCCTATATATGATAATATATATATATGCTGTATATATTACATGTTATACATACACACGTTCGGAGTTCTCCAAAAAAGGAGTTCTATATGTTTCTCATGATGTTGTAGATGATGCACATAATGTATTACATGCGTGTTTTCCTCATAATCTGCAAGTATCCAAGTTTTCAATCTATATATTCATCGTTTGCTATATGCGGATGGATAGATACATTGAACGACATGGTCACAGTTGAAGAGTGAATTCAACTATCTTCAAAGGCTTTGTGCATGGGACATCGCATGGTTGAGTGAAGATCACAAGGGAAGTTGCCAGTGCAGGTGGTTGATTTGTTTGACTCTGCTGCGGCATGGCTCATTTTTTCTTGAGCAACGGATGCCTGAACACTGTTCCATGTTGCTTTGACTCACACCCAACTATGTATCCCCGTATCGCATAAATGCATGCATGATCACACATGATATATTGCATGTATATTTGGACACACCAATATGATATGCGTAGCCGTATGTCTATGTACGCATGACATACTGTATTATGATGTATTATGGATAGTATCCACACAATGATATATAATGTGTACATATCTGGGTAAACTCAAAAGGACGTCGCTTCGACGTCATTTGAATACTTGTCACTCGGCTAAATATCCCAAAATTGTGTTATTGTTCGGCTGGTGAATGATATAAGTTATAATTATATTATCATAATTCATCATTCATCATAATATGATACTAATATGATATGGTTTAACCAATGGTTTCTCATCATTTTCCCTATGAAATAGCATTTTTTCCCCATGGTAACACCCCATTTCCACGGTGGGACTCGCAGTCTGCGTCCGGACTCCGATGACCTCCTTCAGGAGCTTCCCAATGACGACATGTTCCGCCTCTGGAAGGCCCGCTGTGTGGAGAAGTCCAACAAAAATCTGGGAAATATTTGGGACAGTTTTGGATGGGAATTAGTTGGGAACATCTATTCCAATAGACTGGGTATATTCCAAGATATTCCAACCATGTTTCACGATTTTGTTGGTGACATGTCCCATTTCTAAAACTGTTTGTGTGATGTCGCGGGCGCATTGATTTCAGCTGGGTATGAGGTCTCAACCATCTTTTGGCTCAGCAACAGGTGAGATGTCCTACTGAGAATATAGCAGGTGATGCATGGTGCATGTCAGTGATTGTTGTTTATCATTTTTGCACACAAGTTTCGGCTTGCACTCTCCAGTCTTGTTGATTGTATCCCCACAATGTTGTGTCTTCAAATCGTCTTACATCCATTTTCATCCATTGAAATTAAGATGTTTTCTCAGCAGAAAGGATTAAACTTTAACCCAAGATCTATTCATTTGATGTTAATCCCCAGTAAGTCCTCAAAAGCTGTGGATCTCAGTCTTTGTTCAAGGCTTTGGACACCACGGAAGGGATGCGAGTCAGGGCCTCTAGTGACGCAGCTGTTGCAACGCGTGGCAACCTCAAAAAAAGAAAAGTAACATCGAATAAAAAACATATGGTCTGGGTAAATTATAACGACCTCACTGCGACCACTGGAATCATGGTTAGTAAGGGAAATGATCCCCAAATGGCCTTAATTCAGGTTAGTGAAATATTATAATTTACCCGGTGAATTACTTGTGTATGCGCTTGATCATCACAAACTAATAATCACTAAGAATCACTAATCAATCATCAACCAACTCAACCATTATCCAATCATCAACCAATCATCAACCATTATCATTTGTGATTGATAATTACCAGCTCAACCATTATGTTGATGTGCTTCTTTTTTGGCGGCCGAGTGTTCGTTGAGTTGGAATTCCAAATTTTGGTCGCAAAAATATGTCTCGGGCGGCGAACCAGATGCTGATGTGGACCCGGTGGAGCTTATTTCTGAGCCATGTCACCAAAATATGGGGAATCTCCCAGATGGTTTGTTTACACTGTAATCACTGTGATGGATAATCCTCTTAAAATGGATGATTAAGGAGGATTAGGAACCCCCATATATCATATGTTACTGTAGTACTGATATATATATATAAATATAAATATATATAAATGTCCATCTCACAAATTTGATATCCTAAGAAAATGGTGCTTTAAGTGCTTCATGTGGTGATTTTCAAGGTGGTTTTAGTGTCACCAAAATCTATTCCGTAGCACTTCTCAGCCAACCTCTCAGCCAACCTCCCGAGAAAAACCATCTGCACCAAATCCATGGGTTGCAAGGTTCCAAAGAGCGAATTCATGTCCTTTATGCGGAGGTGTCGACTGGATCGCCGCCGTGGTATGGCTGGGTCTAAGATTCTTGTTGCTTGCAACACGAATCAATCCAGCTTGGATTAGTATTAAGAATTGTTTATTATTGTTGTTTTATTATGTTTTATTAGTATGTGACTATATTATCTTGGGAAGTCCAAACACTGGAGGTTGCACTTGAGTTATTGTCTGCACCCCAGTTGATCATTTCATCATGGCAGGTATGGTGGAGCATCTGGCAAGTCCGAGAAGGTCTCGAAGGTCGGATCATGTTGCGGTAGAGAATGGGGGATTGTGCCATCAGTAATGGTATATATACATATTATATTATACATAAAGGCGGGTATAAAGAAACTTTCTGGTTGATTCTAATGATTCTAATTGGTGGTTTTATTTTGTTTAAGCATATGTTTTTATTCCAAACAAATTGGATGATTGTTTTGAATTGAATGCTTGTGGGGTTTTCAAAAATCAAAAACAACTAGATTTGGAAAACAATGGGAACTCCTCTGTGCCATACACTGGCCTTTAGCATGGGACCCCCCAAGTTTGACTCCCATAGATTTGCACCTCAGTGGGTAACGAGTCAGGGTCTGAGCCTGCAACTGATTTGTGTTCTGTCCCATGGCGGATTTAGCCATAAAAAAATGGTAGTTTAAAGTGTAAATGGACACCATCATGTTTGGCGTATTAAAATCAGTGTTTCCCTTTTTCCCGGGTTGCACCACCCCTTGAGTGTGGCTAAAAAAAACTGTTTGCGAGCTACTTTGTCTGGCTTGCCAAGGCCGCAGTGCGTCGAAATCAGCCCGACCGGCAAACAAAGGCAGTGACCGGCTGGATGGGCTAATCCTATCCCCCGAATTTTCGATTTGCATTCTGGGTCAACAATGGGTAGTTGAATACCACTTGAAAACCTCTAATCCGCTTAATACATGTTAATGGACTTTAATATGTTGTCATAAGTGGGAAGATATACTCAGTAGTGCCCAGCCCCGCGCTGGGCGGAAGTTTCGATCATATTTAGTGGCTATAAATAGAGGAAATGCAAGGCCGATAGTATTTTTTTCAATTCCGTAGGTGTTTCATTGAATTCATCACGATGTTTAAATTGACCTCATCTTCCAATATTGTCTCGGACCCCCAGTATTCTTCCGACCGCTTTTCCAGATCACGGCCCGCACCAACGGAAACAGAAACCCTGTCTTGGCAACCGCTGCAACAAAACCTGCAGCAATTTTCAACTGGTGCAACTGTAGCTGTGCGGCTGTAATGGTGGGCTGAAAAACTACCCATTGACAGCTGTCCCTAACTCGGAATGACTATCTGAGGGAGCACCTGAGATTACCTATGAAAATCAACGAAGTTTATGTTGATGTTGATGCAAGACTAGACCGGGGGTTGTTTGATATTCGGCATCGGATAAAATCCGCTGAATGGTGGGTTCGTAAGCATCGTAAGCCACACAATGGGTTCCATTCAATTAATATTCGCGAAAAAACTCATCCATCATCAACTCATCATCTCGACTAAAACCCGCAGGAGCAGCTCACTTCCGACGACACGCTGCGCAGAGTTCATACAGACTCGGACCACAAGAACGATGGGGAAGTCGGGCAACCTAGCAGTGGCACTCTAGAAAATATAGAAAATCCTGTGGATTTGGACCTGCGTGTTTGCATAGTTACCATATGTTACGTCATAGTCTTGAAAAAGGTCAGGCACTTTTATCATCATTTTTGCGGGCAGAGGGAAACAGGGGTTTCTGACGTTGTATGTTTTTCATCATACTTATGTATGATAGTATACATGGGGTCGGCTGGGGGCGGGGCAATAACTTTCACATCAACTTGCGTACAGCGGAGATGTCACGCTGCATGATGTTACATGTACTAGAGATGTCGTGCTACATGAAAAAGTTTAACGAATGATTGCCAAAAATGTCATCTGAAGCTTTGCAGGTTCGTTTACGAAAGAACCAGGTTTATTCAAAGATGCAAGCTCGTCACAAAACTGTAGCGACACTCAAACACCATCAAAAAGAACGTGTAGAGCTCAGGATTTCTGCATCAGTGAGCGCCGAAATCCCTCCAGGGTCATTTTGTATGTCATTGTTCAACCATGTTCAACCATTTTTTTTGGTGGGTAATCATGGTAAATCACCCATAGTTCTTTTAAATTCCCAGAGGATTGATAGATCCATAATATTCCATGAGGGAATATGTTCATAATTCCCAATTGGACATACCCCAGAAACATGAGTTAAATATCCATTAAAACAGGGGCAATGCCCCTGAAAATCGTCTAATCCTTCAATGTGTTGAACGTGTGTCGTTTTCGACCAGGAAGCGGAACAGCTACCGGAGAGGGAGTCCTTGCAATCAAGGCTCGGCGTGGAAATGGGTAGATATATACAGTACGTGCCCTGCATCCAAAATCGGGCACCAAGCAGTTAGAGATTTTGAATTGATTCATCCATTAAAGCAGCCCTGTTATGTATAATTATATATATATATATTGTTATGGTCGACAGTTGAGATATACTACTATCAAAGTGGATGGGCACTTGACCATGGCACATAGCGCCTGGTAAACTAACTGTTTTCCATGGAACATGCCTCATTTATCGCTGATGTTTCCCATTAAACGATGGTAAACGATGCTAAACAGTATCCATGATATTAAACCATTACCCAGTTTGATTTACATACAATCTGTCACAATGATTTCTCCCTGAATCATCATTAAACACACCCATCTCATCCATATTTAACCATCAACCAGTCACGCTTACTCCATTAAAATCATCATTAAACACCACCTATATCCAATTATATAATCCAAAATTATCATCAATCACTATCTAGACCATTGTAGATCTATATTGAATATAGACCATCTATAGACTATATTGACCATTATCACTTATTGAAGATATCAATAACTATCTATTGGATATATAGTGGAATTATCATTCGAATTATCTATGATCCAATTAATCATAATTAATCCATAAAATTATCATCAAAATTCCATCTATATATATATATATATAGTATATATATATATATCATCAATCTATAATTTCCATGGATTTTATGGATCAATTCATCCAAGATGGTCCCAGAAATCACCAGGCAGAAGCCCGGCTCCCCACAGTTGCGGCCCGGCACGGAATCCACGCATCCTCCCAGCACGGCCGGGGGGGGTTCAACGTGGTCGCCACGGACGGCCGTTGGGAGTTTGGTGACCCCAAAAAATGCCTGGTTTTGGTGAGTTGTTGATGGGTTTTGGTTGGCTTTTCATGGGTTTTGGATGGGTTTTTTGGCTGGTTTTTACTGAAAACCTCCTTTTTTGTTGGGCGCAATTGCAAGTTGTAGGGGCTTATGCTTGAGAAGGTACGGCACGCATGTTGGATTTTGCGAGACTCTGCACTTGGAATGTAGGAATGTACGAAGCCTTGGTACATATTGATACATATTCATAGATGGTAATAGATACATCACGTCCAAATACTTGAGTTTCCATGCAGGGGGTACTTAAGTAGATTCAAGGATTATTTCAGACACAGTTGGTTAACACATTTTTGTTTGTTGGTTGAGAGCTAAGGGCTAAGAATCATATTATATATATATGCTCCTGTCAAGTTGGCTCTATTCCCATATTTTTTGTTGGGTATATAAATCTGCGGTTTGGTTGTGGTCAACACCTGGATTGTTCATCAATTGAATCACCGTTTGTCATTGATTCAAGCCCATTTTGTCCGTTGAATTTAGTCCGTCATTGTTGTTTCAATCTCCATTTGGGGGTTTCCTAAAATATGGGTACCCCCAAATCATCCAAGTCATGGATGACATCATGCATGACAATGACTTCGTATTGAAAGAACTATGGTGTCTTGGAGATTCCCCATTTTAAGAACCCCCTATGAAATTTCATTGAATCACCATTAAATCCCATTGAATCACTGTTAAATTCCATGAAGTCCCATGAACAATGACCATCCAATAGCATTTTTCATGGTGGGGTATAGTTGCCCACCAGGCGGCCAGCGCCCTGATATCCACTCCACGGCGAACGCCAGGCGAGTTCATTTCTTTTGAAGTTGAGAGACTATCATCACATAAAATCATGATATTAACTATAGAATATACATTAACATTGATATACATGTTTGTTCATTTTATTTTTACGTATGTAATTTAGATCATTTTAGATATGTTTCATTCATTGCGGGACCACACGGTCCCGACACTTCAGAACGTTCGCCTCTCGTCAACGGTAACTTTCAGGCCTTACCGGAGTAACGGCTCCACCCGGTGATGTGGGGAGACCCAGCAGTATGGGAGTGGCCGATGGCAGCTGAAAACATATGGAGGTTTCTTAAAGTGGGGGTATCCCGAAATCATCCAATACATTCCAATACTATATAATTCATTTTAGGATTGAACTGGTTTTGGGGATCCACCATTTTAAGAACCCACCATATATACACATGTGATTATTTAATATTATTTAATGTATAGGGAGAGAGTCTTTACTACACAAGTTGTTTCAGGGGCACGTTGGCAATCTCTATCAGCCGACTTAGCCTCTCAAACTTGGATTCCTGTGGGACATTGCGAAGCCATAAAGATATCCAGAAATCTGAATTAGGAATAGACAGGGAATCACTATTCTCCAATTCTATGTTATGTGTTTTGAATAACAACAGTAAAACAACACCATATTGATAATATCATATAATCAGTCGTAATCTTCATAAAAAAACAAAAGGCAATATCATTGATTATATATTTACACCAATTTACCATTGATTGATATCATTGATTATATATGGTTGCAAAGGATTATGTCTTGTTTTGATTATATATTTACAGCAAAAGGCATCATCCTCCATGGCGCCTGAGCTGATCCCATCGAGGTCCGGGGCATCGACACCCCAACGGGAGAGCAATCGGAGGCCGACCGAACAAAAGCGCTCGCAGCGAAGGTGTTTTCAAAAGGAGGTACTATACTTAGATGGGCCATGGAGTTAGTTAACTAGTTAGTAAATGGATTATAATTGGGATTGTTTGGGGGTTATATCCCCAGTTACTAACCATTTAGCTAATCCCATGGCCCATCCAAGTACTCTCCAGAGATCAGCAACCGTTTTTTTTGGTGGGGGAAACCCCAGATCTGTGACTGACCCGAAGATTTTTTCGCATTGCTCCAGTCCGTGTCATGAGCTGGTTGGTTACAACATGTTACAACCCATCCAAATTCTCGTCATGTGAGTTCCAGTGTCTAAGCATTACAGTTACAATTGCGCAAGATATTGCACACCAAAATTGGGTCAATTTTTAATTAAGCTTCTATGATACATTTGAGCTATTAGGTATACCCATGTTGATGGATTGATGCAGGGGTGATGAACTGACCTGGCTCATTGGCGGGATACTTTTCTACCAACCATTGCTAGCCATTATACAGTTTTTGGTGACAATATGATTAGTCTGTATAGTATGTATCATGTTGACGAATAACAACCAATAATCACTCATTCAAAATTATTTAATAACTTACCCTCTGGTGAACTAACATAGCAATGGAAAATCACCATTTTTCATTGGAAAATCCACTATAAATGGCCATTTTCCATTGCTATGTTAGTTCACCAGAGGGTAGTACTATGTTAACCATGCCAGGAGACGGGGTGGGATCGTGGGTGTCTGGTGTTTCCCAATATCTCGGGCAGGCATTCGATGTGTCCTTGTCACTGCAGAGACTGGGGGCACAATCGGTAGCGAAACCCAATTTCCGCTGTGGCAGTGGGGGCGCCTTTGGATGTGAAATGCCAGAAAAATGATGTGTTTGTTGTTTTTTGTATGTGAAATGATGTTAAACTATTTCAACCGTCATTAAGAATGTGTGGAAAATACTGCACAAATCCAGATAGATGGATGGACAGATATATTTTTAGATAGATAGATTAGATTAGATTAGATTAGATTAGATAGATAGATAGATAGATAGATAGATAGATATATAGATAGATATATAGATAGATAGATGGATAGATAGATAGATTAGATTTAGATTAGATTAGATTAGACTAGACTAGATTAGATTAGATAGATAGATAGATCTATAGATATATAGAGAGATAGATAGATAGATAGAGAGATATAGAGAGATAGATAGCTAGCTAGCTAGCTAGCTAGATAGATAGCTAGCTAGCTAGCTAGCTAGATAGATAGATAGATAGATAGATATATAGCCATATAGATAGACAGATAGCAATATAGCTAGATAGATAGATAGATGTACAGATCGATAGATAGGAAGGTAGTAGCAATAATATACAGACATATATATATATATATAGTAAGATAAGAAAAGAACAAAAACATGAAACAATAATGAAAAAACACACATATGTAGACAGAGAGACTGATCAATAGATTGTGGATAAGTTATATGTGTTTTTTTGCAGTATTGTCGACATCAAAAGATCTCACATAGATGATAGAGTAGTTGATTTTGGGAAATTGAGAGTTTTCACATTGTTGACTTTGCTCATCTTACCTTGCGGCTGAAAGGTACTTGTAAATGTGTTGAGGTTTGATGTTGTGATTTGATCATATATGCAGCCGTCACCAACGTATACCTCAAAAAATGACTACATCCCGGTAAACATGCCATGATATCGGGAGCAAACTTTATAGAAGTAGCACTATTTCACGACCTGGATAGTTTTGAACACAGACCGAAACGGATTTTTGGAGGCATTGTGGCAGGTAGCTTTGAGCATAGCTAAATCCATTCACAGCGAACTCCGAGGGGTGACGGGCTGAAACGCTGTTCGCACTCTCCGCCGAGGCGATGATGAGACAATCTCACGGCACTTTTACCCCGCAGCGGACTTTTACCCCGGAGCAGGACCATTGGTTTTTTCCATGAAAATTCTCCTTCTGGGGGGCCATTTCAGTCAACCATCAACATCTATGATTTCACCAGCCGTCATTTCAGGATGTTTTTCCATGTTTTTCCTGTTTTTTGTTGCCAAACAGTTGATGCAACCGTTTTTTGATGGACATTGACCATTTTTTTCGGACAGGACCCTGCCCTTAAACTGGTGGCGGAACGCTTGGCAGAGGCCCAAAAAGTGTGCCACCAGGATGGTATGTATGTATATACATGTGATGTTTGGTATAGATTTGCCAGAATTCCATTTTGTTTTATCGTGTTTTATCTATTTGCATGTATACATATACATATCCTTGTAATGTTGTTGTTTTTTTGATACGTTTTTTTTTTGCTCCAATAGTGTTCCTCTTTATCAGGACCGTGACCAGAGCTCCATGTTCAATCCATTGATCCTCCCAACATGGCCAATTCATGTACATGTGATATCTATGTATATCTGAATATCTATGTACAGATATGTATATGTGTATATATATATATATATAGATATTTGTATATATACATATTGACATATATATATACATATATATATATATGGTCAGCGGCCCCCCCTCGACCCGCACTTGATTATTGTCGTTGGGAGGGCTGACCAGATCAACGGCAAGTTCACTTGGGTGAAACCACATTATACCAAGGTCTACACCCACAAACTTCCATGTGGGAAAACGGTGAAGGTAAAGAGTGGCACGCAAATCATCGATCGATTTTGGGGCA
>Ga0126342_10009569_pt1 | contig 17367 bp, 9 predicted proteins | sample Cyp1metagenome_FD_92528 | JGI IMG/M metagenome (GOLD analysis project Ga0126342, IMG submission 92528) | Coral microbial communities from Lord Howe Island, Old Settlement Bay, Australia - Cyphastrea 1 metagenome | ecosystem: Host-associated > Invertebrates > Cnidaria > Coral ... | reverse complement strand
TATTTCATGGAAAATCCCAATCCAAAATGGATGGTTTATTTCATGGAAAATCCTATTGAAATGGATGGTTTATTTCATGGAAAATCCCAATCCAAAATGGATGGTTTATTTCATGGAAAATCCCAATCCAAAATGGATGATTTGAGTTAAGTGCCCCGATGACTTAGGAAAAACCTCCTGAAAACCATGGTGGGATATCCCCGCTCTGAGTCCAACCACTTGGTTTTTTCAATGAAAACATCCTCGGAATCCACTGCTTCTAGGCCTTGGTTATGTCTGAAAAAATAGCCATGACCTTGTGATCCAAAGCAAGAAGAAAGATATGGCTTCGATACAGAAAAATCCTGGTAAAATAGCGGTGAACTTACTCTTCTAGCCAAAAAATATCTGCATATGAAAAATAGATATGGATAAATGATGATAAATGTATGTTTGCGCATGCACACGCACTTGTTTTCCCAACTTCCAACTGTTGCAACCTGCTCATCTAAAAGGGTCCCACATCTCAATGGTTTAGTTGAATGAACATCCTGTGTTCAGCACCTTTACGCATAATATAATGCTTTCTTGGCAGATGTTTTTTGAACCAATTCTGAGAATTGTCATTTATCAAGTAACAAATGCAACGAGCTACAATCCTCCTCACAAGGATTATGAACCCCTAACCCCCGTTAACTAGTTCGATATATCTACCGTAAAACATATATACTTATAATTTATAATAGTCATCATCAACCAAAGAATTGGAACAACAACTTGTAACTCTCAATCTTCTTGATCGTCCAAGTGACCCCTCATATTTTTTGTATATAGGGTTTATGGATGTTAATGGTAGGTCTCTCTCTCTCTCTCTCTCTCCCTCCATCGCCATCCCGAAGGTTCAGCTAAGGCTGCGGGGCGAGCTGGTGGCCCAAGCAAAGTCTATTAGATCTATTTGTATTCATTAGATCATTAGCTTTATAAACCAATTTACAGAACTGGGAAGCACCATTACATCCCATCATACGATTCATGATTCACGTTTACTATTTCCTAATTATATATTGCCATGGATGTGGAAAACCCAATACCAAAAGCTCCAATAGAGGATAGTTCATACCAGAGATTTGTAGGTAAAAATGGGATGGTTTATTACAGTACTGAGATGGTTTTATTACTGGGATTTACTGGGTTTACCACCTTAATGAGGTGAAATCATGTTAAATCATGTCAAATCCCAAGGATATCCAATGCTGGTTGGTGGTATAACTACCCCTCTGAAAAATATGAGTTCGTCAGTTTGAATCCCAATCTAAAATGGATGAAATGGATGATTTGAGTTGTGCCCCTATGACTTAGGAAAAACCTCCTTTTACCATGTTGTTTTCCCATGGTACTGTTTCTTTTTCTCCATTTCTTCCCTGCGTCTTTGCTCTCTTCGCTCACGGCTCTTGACTCGGCCGCCACCCTTGGGTCCTACATCACGGGCCTCTATCCAATTCATCCTGGGACTGTTCGATTTGGCCCTTGAAAACGGACGTGTTAATGGGAAAAGTATGGGAAAAGTATGGGAAAATATGAGGGAAAACACGATCAATGGAGGTTTCTAGCTGGGAAAATCATCGAACTAAATGAGGGATTTTCCATTGCTATGTTTGATTATCAGGTATAGCTAGACCCTCCAAACTGTATGATCATCAAATATAATATAATATCAAATATGTTTAAATATAACCCTGCACGGCTTCTCAGTGATTTCCCATAGTATGCTGAATCTAATTGGAAAACACGGATGATAACACCATCTTCAGTAAATCCAAAAGATGAACCTTCCAACATACAGGTAATTATGGTTCTGGGATGTGTATACAAAATACATATATATATATATATTATAATATATATATATATATATATATGTATGTGATATATATATATATATATTATATATAATATATGTATAAAGATTTATATGTATATAACACATGGAACATAAATAGAGAACATCATCTTCAGCACGTCCAGGTCTCTGGTCGAAAATCTCGGGTTCCAAGACCCAGCTGGTTGGGTGCACAATGACCAGCAAGACTTCGTCCACCTTGAGGCCAATTTGGGGCGCAAAGATTTGGAGCTTTCCAAAGTCATGGGGGTACCCAACAAATGGAAAAATGGATGGTTTATGATGGAAAATCCCATGAACATATATTAAAATGGATAATTTGGGGGTACACCCATGACTTTGGAAATCTCTATTTCAATGCCAAACAATGTATATGGAGGGTACTTGAGATTGGAAGGGATCTCCAAATGCAGATTATACGACGTCACCAACCTGGAAGAAAGTCGGCGATGCTTCCCCCATACGGTTCCCAGAATTTTTCATGATGTTGTGGTGCCGTCCAAGTGACGAAAAATTACCCACTGGTAAACTAACAGTTTGCTATGGAAAATCACCATGCTATTAATGGGTAAATCCACTATTTCGACTGGGCCATTTTCAATGGCTATGTTAATTTACCAAAGGGTATCATTCAGCCTAAAAAATCAGCCTGAAGTGGATCACTTGAAAGGACATGCACGATGCCAGCGCCATCGATTTTTTGAGGTCGTAAAATTGCTTTGGGAATATGTCAATGCCACAAAGAAATATATTTCACCTGCCCCAATTTCAAAAGATCCTCAACCCCGTCATCATCCACGTGGTCTCTTTCTGGACTGGAAATCAAGACTTTCTGCGTACATTCTAAATCAAATGCCGGCCTACCAGGGCTTCCTTTTCTCAAAACTTGACGACTTACTTCAAGAACAAAAATGGTTCTATCTTCTTTCCCGTGTTTTTTTCCAAAAAAACAGATCTGGGAACGCGACTCTTTTCACAACATGAAAAAGGCACCGTCAGAAGGACTGGGAGAATTAACACTAGCAACTCAAAAGCAGCGCATGTCCTCACAGCTGCCCAAATCCAACAATGTGGGTAAAACAATATCATAATCAATGGATTGGTTTAAGGGAAAAAATTCAGGAAAACCCTATATTAAATGGGAACAACTATTGTTTCCTGTAGGGCTTTCCCTTAAACCAAGCCATTGACATAAAAAAAATATCCATGACTGGGAATGGATTATACCACATATAAAAATGGTGATGATTGGTGGATGGTTTATTGCAATGTTTTACCCACCATGCAATTATCATTTCATGTTGCCAAGCAGCAGCTGAGTCCTCAATGACGTAGATTTCCACCGATTTGTTTCGCGGATAGTAGTGCTTGTACACACCTCATCTGGGAAAATTATAATATTTCACTAACCTGAATTAAGGCCATTTGGGGATGATTTCCCTTACTAACCGTGATTCTCAGTGAGGGAGAACAGTGAAGTCGTTATAATTCACCCAGACCTCATGTGTCTTGGGTCCCGAAATCACTGCAGCATTGAAAAGGTAGAAACCTCGACCCTTGTAGGCAAACCGATGTACGGCCCAGAAGAGGAAGGATGCCTGATCCCTCCGTCCATGTATATATATATATAAATAACATGCTAATTATATATTAATATATAATATATATGACTATGTAATTATATATTATATATATATATATCGAATACTCCCCGATGAACAGCACAGCACCTCCGTTTAAGAGGTCCACTAAGGTTGACTCCTAAATATGGATGCCGCTCTAGTTGATGAGTGAGTGTGTATGGTCATACCGGGCCGTACCTATAGGGGTCTATGGGTCAAAATCACCAGAATGCCATACTGCCCTTCATGAAATTTCTGGCTATGATTGGCTATGTTTATCTTAGATACCCTGCAATGCATTTATTTTAGCTCGATATTCCCCGATCATAGTGACGGAACCTGCAAAGATTGAACTATATATATTGTATATATATATATATAGACTCAGACTATGCAGCTAAAACTACCTTTCACCAAGGTTTTAATAAAATGGAACCACCAGAGCATCCGCAGTTCTAGCCATGAAAATCCATGGCAATTTTTCCATCTGCCCAGCTGCTCTCCACTCTGAATTTGGGGTAGTCCTCCACCAGGTACACTCCATGCGGCTCCAGGGATGGAAACCTAAGAAAAACCGGCAGCTCGGAGCATGGGGAAAGACAGAAAGCGACAATTTTTTTACCCGGGAAAGAAAACAAACAAAACGAGACGGAAAATCTGTGGTGTCATGATTTTAAACGATCTCACGGTGCTGAATTCCTATGAGTTTGCCATATCTTGGTTTCCTTGGAGGGTGTCAAAACAGTTCTCATAATCCAACAAAACAACTGACATTAAATCGGTCACATACCGGTCACTGGTGTGGATGTTGTTTTTCGAACCATTTCCGAAGCTAGTCAAGTCCACAATTCTAAATTCTAAACATAAAAGAGGTCACAATACACAGGGCAGGCTTTAAGCCTACGCAGAGTTCCAAAATGATCAGCTAGTTACAACTCTACAACTACCAAACCCTGGAAAAAAGGCGTATGAAGCAACGTCAACATATGACTGAGTCAAAACCCGGGAGCTCCCTAGGTACCTTGAAATAGCCTGTGAATTGTATGATTATTCCCCAAATATGGTAATAATTCTATGCTGATGTCATTGGATTTATCTATGATATTGTCCCGCCATACCCATGGAAAGTCTTCGAAAACTGGCCGAGAAAAAATATGGATTTACGCAGCCTCCCGTCATCATGACCTAAAAAAGTTGGTCGACTGAAGTTTTAATCGTGAACATCTATTTAGATCTATCTAGGGTTTACGAACCCCCCATCAACAATACAATAACTGCTTCTGGCCCCGATCTTGTTGGTGTGTACAGCTGCTGTATCCCCATCAGATGTAGCGAACTTTCGGAAAAAACATGCTCAGAAGCAAGGCTTTCCAGGAATTCCAAATGCAGGTATTGGTGTGGCATCCATCGTCCACAATGATATCAAAACGTAGGTCCCCCACGGCTGCCTCAGCGTCCTGGCCGATGTCAGGACGTCTTGAAGTAATTGTGGATCCTCTGCATAAGAAAGGGCATATCCGGCGGATATTAGCCGCATAACATCGCATAACCATGTTTGTTTCTCTCTCTCTCTCTCTCTGAGTTTGATCGACAACAACTTTGATTTTACGAAGCACTTCGGAATCAAACCGGGTTGGTTTAGGTAAGACATTGCTAAGAACTAAAGGAACCCTGCTGGTTTTTACCCGCAAAATATGTCCAAAATCTCCAGGCGATATGGCAAAATCTTACCCTTTGGTAAACTAACATAATTAGCGAACTTGAACATGGCCATAGTGGATTTACCCATTAAAAATGGTGATTTTCCCATAGTTATGTAAAGGTTTACCATGGGGTATCAAATTTTAGAGATGTGACAAAAACATCCACATTACATCAAATGACCTAAAAAATCGAACATAACAAATAAATAAATAAATAAATACAATTATATATATATAACATATTAGTGTATTCCCCAGGATTTACCAATTAGGACAGACTTAGGAACATCACCAGAAATCCCACCAGGTCTTCCGGGTCCTTTCTCACGTTGGTATCCAGAATGATCGATTTCATGTGCGCATCTCGTGTGAAGGTGGGACACGAGGGATCAATATCCATGCCATAAATGAAGGCCGAGGCGTCAAAGAATTCACGCCAAAGTTTCCTAAGCAGCGAAAGTCTGTCTGGGGAAATCGGTGGATGTGGTGAGGGGATGGTGTCTATCCATTAAATATATATTACCATCTGGTTATGACTAACAGTTCGCTATTGAAAATGACCATTTATAGTGGATTTTCCCATTAAACATGGTGATTACTATACTATACCATCTGGTTATGACTAACAGTTTGCCATGGAAAGATCCACCCTGCTATTAATAGGTAAACCATCTATTTCTATGGACCATGTTCATCCATTTTCCATGGCTATGTTAAATAAACAGAGGGTATATATGCAAATGGCTCAAAAGCCACAACGAACGGAATCAGCTCACAAGCTATTTTTCCCGCGCACCTTGAGGAGTCAACCGCTGCATGGAGTTCGCTAAGTTACAGGATTGAATGCAGACTGGAACTTGCACCGGTCCATGTAAATTTTCAGCCATCTTTGTAAACAACACTTATTTATCATCCATAGGTGATAATCCCTGAGTTTTTCGACGTCTGGCTGACGTCATATCTTCATCATATGTTATTTTCCAACATTGGTTCATTTTCAGGAATAAAAGTGCTTGATGTTTTTCCGATGGCTTTGTCAAGCTATTTCCAAGCTGGGCATCTGAGTGTACCCACCTCAGCATCATACCCGTTCGATTGCTGGACTCCTTCAAGGCTAAGGCTTCGATGTCAGCTCTGCGTTCAGCGCCTTTGACAACTGGAGTTTCTTTGTTGAGTTTATCAAACAAGTTCTTACTGTCAGTGATGGTTAATCCTGGTGTGAGTGCCGCTATCTGGTCTACATGCAAGTGTTCAAGTGCTTTTGGACTGTGATGCATTTCGCTCCATAAAAACCGTAGATGATACAGTTCGTCTTCTGCATCAACAACTGCATGTGTTTCGGCACAAGCTGGAGACCTAGCAGTACGATCAATTTTTGTCGAATGCCAGCCTAGCAAGGAGACAGGAGCCAATTTCCCTTCGCGCAACTTACGGGGAGCAAGGCCTATGATAACCCCTTCGGTGCTGCTGCTGTGGTCAGGGCGGTTTGCCCATGCGGCATCACCCCAAGCTACAAGGTCAACGGCTTCGCCTTTGATCATGCCATGGATCTTCAACTTGACATGTTGATGTTGGACATCAGCAACCAGTGTGTTAAGTTTTACCAAGTCGGCAACAGTGCTATGAGGAATCGTGGAAATCATGAAGCCAACATCAGCTGAATGCAAGAAGTCCACTTGGCCGCATAGCCAACTCAGGCTGCCGAGGACGGCACGCATTTGGCTCTTGTCACTGTCTGTGGTGGAGCTCTGCCGTTGCCGCTCTCTATCTCTAATTATGTTGATCTTTGAAAGTGTACTGCAAAATTCTTCTTGATCGAGTGTAAAACCAAAATCCTCGTGCTGTGTGATGCGGACACCACATTGGATGAATGGAGTCTGCTCCCATGTTCCCCAGTTGAATTTCCTTTGAATCTTTGCCATCAGTTCGCAGTGCAAATTATCAAAAGGAGAGCCACCAAAGAGAAAATCATCCACATGACCGCTGATGATAGAACGAGGTTTGCCGGTTTCATCAAAGTACACCCAAATACAAGGTTCAGTTCGCATTCTCGTGTATCCGATTGAAGAAAGAAAGCTAGAGACTGACTTGTACCACCACAACGGTGCTTCTACCAACCCATAAGCTGCCTTTTGAAGCTTGGTCTTTGAGCCGGGCATGATGCCAAGCTCTGCACAAATTTCATCTGTTGGAATCACCCACATGTCATCCTGAAGATCATCACCCTGTAAAAAGGCTGAAGACACATCACCCTTCTGAACCTTATAGTGGTGTCGGGCGCAAAAACATAGGAATGCTTGGCGGCCTGCCCTAGATAAGGTTGGTGAGGTGGTCTGCTTATATTCATAAGACTTGTCTTGATAACCTAGGATGACGGCTCTTGCTTTTGCTTTCCGTGGTTGATTCTCATCCTGTGATGCCTTCCAAGTCAAAACCCAACGCATTCCCACTGCACTCCCAGCCTTTTGCTGTTGTTCAGGCGAGAGAACTTTGAAACAATGGGACTGGATGTAACTGCGTACCTCCTTGCCTTTGGCCTGACGAAAGGCGTCAAGCTCTCTGTCATTAAGATGACGTTCGGAAACTTCCACAGCTTTTCTTTTCATTTGGCCAACTACGAATGCTTCCGGATTCTCCAAGAACTTACTTAACCCTCTTTTTGATTCAGGCAGTCCAATGGCAAGTTCTACGCAAAAACATGGGTCCCATTGCTCGGATGCAACCAGGTTGTGTGCAGCTATTGGGTCTGTGTCCAGGCTTTCAGGCTTTGGTCGAGACGCGGCAGGTTGCACATCAGGCTTGTCCAGGCTTCTTTTTCCATAGAATCTCTTACCACCTGTGGGATGATTGGCTGCTTCTTCCCACTGCATATCTGTAGGTATATCTTGTGTGATATCTTGATATGTTTTTCTTTGGGGATGCGTGGCAAGGCTGGTGATGGTCCATGGAATTTCAACTGGGCCTTTCAGTTGTTCAATGGCTACTTCACGGGATGAAGCGGCCCGCAATTGCTCTGGTGCCGCTTTGATGAGGCGGCCTCCCCTATGCAACCAAACGCAGGATCCTGGTCTCAATTTGCCTTCAGCATCTTGTCGCGTTTCAACAGCAAGTACTCGGGCAGGACCTACAAACTGGCCATTCCAAGAGAAACCCTTTTCGCCTCCTCCAGGCACCTGTTTGCGCCAGAAGAAACTAAATCACCTGGATGGAACGATTTGAGAGGTCTTTGACCTGCTGCTTCAGCTCTGGCAAGCCTACTCTTCACCTGGAATTCTATGAAGCTTTTCTCGGCTACGCCCATGGCTTTGATTGTTTCTTGAAAGCCACCATCAACCATCTGCTGAGGATGGATAGGGTATCCATCAATTTTTGTTTCAAACAATTTGCCCCATTCATCAGGATTGCGACCTAATGCATGTTGTGCCGGAGAGTATCCTGCATAGTTATCCCTTGAGTTACAGGCCCACAAGGCTTTGGCAAAACACTCATGAAGAGACATTTCGGGGAACTCCTGAGCAAGAGACGACATCACATGCTTTTGAGACTTGATCGCATTCTCGATGATCCCAACTTGCCAATGAGCTTCAGCTGGCACAGGGGACAGTTCTATCTCACGCTCTTGGCAATAGACTTCAGCATCTCTTCCTCTCCAAACCCCTTCTGGATCTACCCGTATGACTTCAGGCTTACCGAAAACAGGCAACCAAATTTCTTCAAAACACTGTTGGACTACAGGCCATGTTGCTTGTTGTCTGGAGTCCTCGAACAGTATCTTACCAACACGGAAACGGCATCCCTCATCTATGAACAAAATGAACTTGATTTTGTGTTTTGTGATGGGGTGTTGCCAAGATCCTAGATCACTTTGGATGACCTGCCATTTTTGGGGTATGGTCTCAAGAGACGCTGGACGTCTCGGTGCGGCACGTTTGCGTTCCTCGCATATTGGGCATTCGAACTGTTTTGCTACTTCCAGCACGGCATCAGACACTCCCCTTCGCTTGAGAGCTTCTAGCAAATTCTTCATGGAACCATGACCTGTGTTGCTATGAATATGCTTGACAAGACGAAGGATGCGTTCTTTTTCCTCCTGTGGCATGCCATCAGCTCCTACAAGGCATTGTGGAGTGTCGCAGTTGACAGGTTCAGGCACGGAGGTATCGTGGTGCGGACGCAACTCTTGTGCAACAGCTGACCAAGGCTCAAAAGTTCGCAGGGCTTCTACTACCTTTTTGGCAAAAACTGGTGTGTAAAAAGCAGTTCGGGCCGGTCGTCCCGATTCACATGCCACCTTTTTATGGTTCTTCTGGCGAATCAAGTGCATATGTTTCAACACATTGGTGTTGTGAGTGGCAATGGTCCACCCTTTACACATCAGCTCTTGGGTATCGGATGATCGAAGACCTACGCAACAGCCATGGCACGTCACACGCTGCAGCTGGAGTTGTTCCAGAAACTCACATATGCAAGGCAGTTTCCAAGCTTCTGACTTTTCGGCCAATTCCCAGTGAATTTGAGTTCTCTGTGAAAGTGCAAATTTTGCCACCTCAATACCTCCTTCATATTGTTTAATGGCATAAGCTCTTTTCTTTTCAAGAGACTCTTTCTGTTCAGGAGTTTTCTGATTGAGTCTTTGAAGAGGTGAAAATGGGCCGCAATCACAGGAAATCCAAAGATGCACAGGTCTAAACTCCTTGACAGCTTTCTTGAGTTTCTGGACACCTTCCATGGTCGTGAGGTCGTAGCCATTATACAGTGAGAATCTCTGAGCTGAGCGATCACCTCCCTGACGCAAAGCCTCTTGTGTCATGATACTGTTTTCAGAGCAAGCAACTTCCATCAGAAAAAGTCTTTGTTGTTCCACAAGTTGATTCCATTCCGAAGAAAAGGGATTCTTGACTTCTGACCATGCTCTACCTATATATCTATGACATTCTAGGCACTGCTGAGTGGGTGATTCTCGCAAAAGATCGTCATCACTACCTGGCTCAGGAGGGTCACTGGTCACATTTCGCGACGGCTCTTGCCGCGACCCATCTGCTGCTGCAAATCGAGGTTCTCCTGGCGAAGGACTTCCAGCTCGTCCTTGAGACGCTGCATCTCGTCTCCTTCCATTGACGAACACTGAGTCCAGCTTCCGGGCTCGGATGCTGCACTCTCTTGATGGTATCCTTTCCCAGGTGCCTTGTGTCCAAGCTGGGCTGTCTTGTTGACATTCTTGGTCTTGGACGACTTTGGAATCTCTGCATGCTCCTGGTTGTTGGTCGACATCAGCCATGTGGCCAATCGGGCCAGACGCCAGCAAGTGTCCGTCTCCTTGGAGGTGGTGATCACCCATTGGCAGTACTGTGGATGATCCTGCATCACCTGGCCGTATGTCAGCCCGGCAAACTGGCCGAAGCCAACCGTGTCCAGTGGTGACGGCGGTGCATTCTTGATCAGAAAGGTCTCGGCCATGACATACATCTGGGCTATGGTCTGGTTTGCCGTGGGCTCCAGACCGAGTTCCTTCAGGTGTTGCACCAATTCCGGACGTTTCTTGGACTTCTTGCTGAGCATCTTGAGTTGATCTTTCAAAGTCGTAAGGCCTGAGGCTTCTGCCTTGCTCTTCAGCTCGGCGAGACGACCTTTCAATTGGAGCACCGTGAGTTCTGGAGAGAGATGCTCTCCATAGGCAGCAATCTTGGCAATCAGCGACTCTTTGGTCTCGCTGGGCATACTGGCAAGAGACAACAGCAGGGTACAGGTGGTCGGGCGACGTATGCTGTGATCGGACACACTTCGGCACATGCTGACCTGACCTAAGACCTGCTGAGGGCTCAAGTGGTTGTATGTTCTGACAACATGACATGTGGCATGACGACTGCATCTTACAGCTGATTTTGGGCTCATACTTTTCGGGATTATCACCACTACAATTAGTTTCCTGAGTCAAAGGATGGCTGTCCTGGACATGTTCACAAAACTGACACAAACCCTTCTGTACAGAGCGCAATTGACAGAAACTACAAATCTCTAAGGTGTTGCTCCCCTGGGCCTTTTTGTCCATGTTCCCAGGGAGGAGTGCGGTTCCTATTCAGAACTGAGCGACTGCAAGGAAGTCTGCCGCTTGTGGGCTCCCTCCAAAAGATTGCCATTTAATGGCATCAACAGGTGGCCATTTCCAGCAACTTCCAGCGGCACGACGCTCTTGTCACATACCTTTCGATACACCACTTCATTCCTTCCAAAATCTATGATGGCTCCCAGTTTCTTGAGAGCTTTCAAAGAAATGAGCACAGGCTGGTCTGGAACATCATGCACATGGATTTCTAGGCTCCCAGACTTTTCTCCCATGTCCACTCCAAGCTTCACTGTTGAAAGGCAGTTGGTGGTGCCGTTGTTGCCAAATCGAAAGGTTGGTTGGGTGTCAGGATCGACTGTGACACGATCCTTACCCATCCGCTTCATGTTGTTGACCATGATGGACTCGACAGCTGCAATCGATCCCAACGTAGATGTGGCACCGCAGTCTATGATGCCCTTTCCAGAACTCAGTCGAGCAGTCAGGTCGGATGACTGCAGGGCTTCATGGCCTGTTGTGGCATCAGTGGCGAGTCCTTCTTCCATGGCACTAAACACAATCTCAGCAGATTCTTCGCTCACATGGGCTTGTTGTTTCTTGACAAGGCACATGTGCGAGCTATGAGGTCCTCCACATTTCAAGCACTTCTCCACCGAGGCTCGCATATCTCTCGGTGGGCCATCTCGACGAAACGAAGATGAGGAGCTCCTGTTTGTAGAGTAGAATTGTCTACTCTTCTTGACCTGAGATTGGCGCCACCTGGCTTCTTTCAGGGTTCTTCTCTTTTCTTTGATGGCTTCCAGAGCAGAGTCAATGATTCCTTGTTCCTCCATGTAGGCTGCAAACGCCTCAGGTTCGTAGTGCTCATCCGGCACCTCTTCGAAGGAGTTCAACGCCGTATCATCATCATCTTCCATGTGATCAGTGGCTACGTTGGCTGTGTTCTTGATTCTGTCTCTGCGTTGAAGATCATCTTCAGTCCATTGCTCTTTCAGTGCCTTCTCCACTGAGGCTACAGAGAATTCACCTCTAATTGCCGCCAGGATGTTGGCACGCTCATGAGCATCTAGACCGCTTCTGTGAAGCAAGAGAAAACCCACCAGGTAGTCAGGCAAGAAATCTTTGACCTCCGTCTCCCATGAAGGAGGAGGCATGTATTCCTCGCTTTTCCAGCTGTCCCAATTCCAGTCACGCCAGTCGGATTGGCGCCAACTCCATTGTGACGCCCCTTCATCATCTCTCCATGGTCGTGATTCTTCTCCAGCATCATGCGCATCTTCATCATCATCTTCACGTAGTCGGCCATTGTCGTCAAACAATGGCCCCCCGCTGCGGTACATCTCGTTTCGAGTCTGGCTCCATGGTTGAGGATCAAAACTGTTTCTCCTTGCACGTCCAGTGTACGACTCACCCTTGGAGCTACCATCAGCGTCCTTTGAGTCTTTCTGAACACGTTGAAGAGCACGTGATGCCTCCCATAGAGCTTCCCCATGTCGATTGGTCCATGCTACCATGGTCTCACCTTTTCTACGCCTCATGCCATAGAAGAACTTCTGGATATGCTGCGACGCCAGAACAAGCGACGGCTTTTCGATAGCCTGCTCAAGGAAATCCACCAGAACATAAGCTCCTCGAGGGTGCGCAAGCCACTGTGGATCCTGAGCAAGCTTTCTCCTCACCACGGTCCTAGCAGTGCCAGTCAACTGAGCTGCTAGGCGAGGTCCTGCTAGATAACGTTTGTGGTGCTCCAGTGTGAACATATACTGGAGTGCTTCTTCTCGAAATCTAGTCAGCTTTTCCGGTGACCCATCAAAAGATGGGATTCCATCCTTTCTCACATCTTCACTCATCCCCGGATCAGGGCTGGCCTCTGGGCTCACCCTAACTCAAGCCTGAACCAGGCTTTACGCTACCATGCAAATGGCTCAAAAGCCACAACGAACGGAATCAGCTCACAAACTATTTTTCCCGCGCACCTTGAGGAGTCAACCGCTGCATGGAGTTCGCTAAGTTACAGGATTGAATGCAGACTGGAACTTGCAATATATAATAAAACATGGGGCACATAAAATCAAATAAAGTGGTCAAACATGGTCAAACCAACAGTTTCAAGCTTCGTGGTGATAAGTCAATAATGAATTGGAGCAACCCTTTGAGCGGGCGTGAAAAAAAGCGCCCATGAGAGAAATCAGCCAAAATGCTAGGTCAACGGCTCATTTCTTGCTTCCATCCTGACGATTTCTCGGGTTAATAAAGATCTTCTAGAGATGCTAACCAGGTGTCCAAACAGACATGTGCAAATGTATCGAATTGATATTCAAAAATCTTGCAGAGGCCCTCAAAAAAGACCACGCATTGCACAAACATGCCGCACAACTCGCGCTATCAAATCATGCCGCTATCAAATTATGACTAACAGCCATGGAAAGATCCACCATTTTTAAGAACGGAAAAACCATCTATTCCATTCTATTTCTATGGGCCATGGCTTAACCATGGCTATGTAACAAATAACCAGAGGGTAACCATTCACCCCAAGAGCTCTGGTCGTCCAATCTTCCAAGCTGCATGCTGCCACCTTTCTTGATACCAATCTCCAACACATTCCTGGGCGCCAACGCCTAACGGTTAACCCAGGTTGGGATACCATCCTCAACAAATAGAAACCGAAAACCCCAAGAATCATAAACCAAAACACACACATCAATACACATCATATTTCTTGTTGCTTAAGAGTTGTATCTCATTCTATCCCATAATCATAATGTCCCCTTAAGCCTTAAACGTATCCCGTCATTTCTCCGCCAGTTTCTATGTCCATATCTTCCATATATCTGGGTAAATTATAATATTTCACCAACCTGAATTAAGGCCATTTTGGGATGATTCCCCTTACTAACTATGATTATAGTGAGGGAGAACAGTGAGGCCGTTATAATTTACCCAGATATATCCCTATTGAATCCTATTGATGTGTCCTTGTTCCTTGGGTCAAATTGTGGAGGGAAACATGGACTGGGCTTCACCAGCAGCGTCCTGGCGGTGTGTTGATACGGCGCCAGAAGCACATCATAGATCTGCGTGTAGTTGTGCAGGGATGCCTCCAACTTTACGGCGTGCTGAGGGAGATCTTATGAGAAAATCGAGGCTTTGAATATCTTATGAGATCTCCTCCTGGGATCAAAATCGTCCAAAGTTCAAACAACACATAAATCTAAAATGTATATAGCATACTATGCGGAAATGAGTTTACATCAATTGGATCTCAGTTCTTTTTGTTTGTTGAATGTCCGTTCATCGTTCCATGACTCCTTGTTTTTGCTCATGGTTTCCAGCATACCCTGAGCATCCCAAACCCTCCTATACGTTCCTGCCAATCAAAAGCACCAGCTATGATAGAGTTGGCATTTCAGGTTCCCAATGGTTCCCAATTGCATCGGATATCAATCTGGGAGTATCTCAACAGGGGGGATACTGTACCCCAAGTAACAATGTGTAAAAAAAACAAAATGGTGATACCCTCTGGTAAACTAACATAGCTATGGAAAATCACCATGTTTAATGGGAAAATCCACTATAAATGACAATTTTCAATAGCTATGTTAAATTACCAGAGGGTAAATCATGTCATTTCCCAGTCAGCCACCCATCCTGTCAACCCTCCCCACCCGGCGCCTTGTCCGTTGGAAAATCCACGCTGCCCCAGCCCTTGGGGGCCTTCTCAAGGATGGCAGAGACGCTGGGATAGATGTCACCCGACTTGCGGTACTCGTCCAAAGGGTGGTACCTTGCTGGAAAAGATGGTGATGAAGTTCCATGGCCCTAGATATGTGTAAATCACCTTGCCAAACTTCTGGGGGTGTTTAACATATTTTACCTTCTGGTTAACTAACATAATATGGAAAATCAACATTTTTCACGGGAAAATCCGCTATAAATGGCCATTTTCAATAGCTATGTTAAATTACCAGAGGGTAACATTAGCAGGAAATGAAAATGAGATGTTGAAACCAACCAATGATTCAGATTTCAAAGAATCAGTTTTCTTGGAGATGCACTGGAAGCATCATTAGTTTCCTGATCATTTCGAAATATCAAGAGACAGCCCAGGGCTTAGTTTCGCCCCAAAAATCTACCATCCATCCAACTAAGACAGACCCTGCCAAATAAGGGTTGGAAGACCATTCCTTCCTCCAACCATGGGTGATTCTCCGGGTCAAACTGTTCATTGAGCGGATGGTACCAACCAAAAAAAAACATCCGAGAAAAAATCCAGGCCATGATTCCATCCTATGATTCAATCCTATGGGCCATTAAAAGCCATAGGATGTTCATTAAAAAAAACTCGTTTGGCAACACCAGGTGGAGATTCACTATTGATTCGCTCGGCCTAACTCGGCCATGGGATTCAAGGCACGCCTTAAACACGCACTGTGCAAAAACGTACCCAAAGCCGAACTCCACTTTGATAGAAAAGAGAAAGAGCCTCAGCGCCGGCATGAAAATGGCTTCAAGGGCCCCCCGTAGAAGGTTTGATTAAAAGGAAATCAACCAAACTTGTGATTGAAATAACCAACAGTAACAGAATCAAAGTGTTTTTCCATGATTCACATATATATATATATTATATGATATGTGTCACATTCACATTTGATTTATGATAGCTAAGTTGGTGAACATATATAAGTATAAGATAAGTGCTGCTTACTCTGGTAGGTATGTCAAAACTAGCTGTGTTTGTTCGGCCAACTTGGAAGAAGGGGGCACTACCAATAGGGGTGGCGCAGTACCATCTGACTCGGGCTTTGCTTGTGGAGCCTCAAAAGTTTCTTTTTTCAATTCGTGGGTGCGATTGGAAGTTAAGAAGCCGAGATGGGGGTCTTCCAATAAATGTTATCCTGTTATCCAAAAAAATGGATGGTTTGAACTGAAAAAAAACTATTCAAATTGATGATTTAAGTGTCCTCCCATTTGAGGAAACCTCCGGATCCGAAGGGACTATTCGCGGGAAAGCCTTGCATATCCTGGAGGATTTGGGGGTAAACAAACATCAATGATTTCAGCTATCAGCATCCCCCTAGTCCTTGATGCCTGCTTTGCCAAGAACCTAGGGTCCCTCAACGAGTATTCTTGGCCCCTTGTGAATGGATATCAACCTCCATTATACAGCCCGCATCAGGTGCTTAATTCATTCCAGTTTCTTGATCCATGTTCAATCCCAACTTTAAAAAAAAAAAACATATCTTTGGTGTCTATTCATTTTAAGGACTTACCGAAGATATATAAGATGTACCCAAACCAGGATCCAGTTTTTTTTTGGGTACCTTTAGGGTGTAACTACCAACAAGCTGTCCACGACATGATTTTTCCTAGCTCCCCGACTCCCATGTCCAGCACTAATGTGGTAAACCCAAGGTTTTCCTACAGTTAGAGCCCCAGAAACCAGTTATTTTCATGGTTATAATCTTATTTTCATGGGTTTTGCACTCCATAGATGGGGTATGATGGGGTGACTAGCTGACTTGTGACTGCTGTTTCGGGCCATACCTTATTCCATGGAAAGCTCTGGAGAAAAGATACTCCTGAGCTGCTGAAACATACCAAGCTTCAATAGAAGGCAAGCAGCAAGACTTAAGATCCAGGTGCGCACTGACCACCTCGCAGGGTGATTTCCCGCTCAGACACTGTGGATGGACAAGCCATCCTGCACCAGTTGGTAACTAACTCTTACCAGTAGCAACTTAATAAGAAAACTCCGTAAACCATAAGATGCTTACTTATAAGATCAGAGTAACTAACTCTTAGTAAATTGATCAGAAAGCACTGTAAACCATGGGATAATTCATAGGATTTCGCAACCATCGACCAACTGGTGTATTTACATTCCGGGCTTGGGGCTTCCCAGTGAGGCATCTTGACACCGGAGGGTCTAGCTGGGGGGCCCAAGAATGGATTTTCAATCATACCACACTAGACATAGATAGATAGATAGATAGATAGATAGATAGATAGATAGATAGATTAGATAGATTAGATAGATTAGATAGATTAGATAGATTAGATAGATTAGATAGATTAGATAGATTAGATAGATTAGAT
>Ga0126342_10009568_pt1 | contig 17368 bp, 14 predicted proteins | sample Cyp1metagenome_FD_92528 | JGI IMG/M metagenome (GOLD analysis project Ga0126342, IMG submission 92528) | Coral microbial communities from Lord Howe Island, Old Settlement Bay, Australia - Cyphastrea 1 metagenome | ecosystem: Host-associated > Invertebrates > Cnidaria > Coral ... | reverse complement strand
GAAAAACACGGGTTTTTTTCACTTTTCGCTTGCCGATTTTGGACGGGCGCGTTCACGAACAGGTGTCTTCCGTACTGTTTTTTACAGTGTTTTTTGAAGGCGAGCGTCACGACCTATCAAAAAAAGGAGGTTTTGGCCGAAAAATGCCCCCCCCCCCCAGGTAAACCTGTAACCTTTTACGAGTGCCATCCGGACGATCACGCCCCAGCACCTTCGGTGCGGGCGGATTTGTATGTATATATATATGAATCATAATAAATCCAAAGATTTCCAAAGATCCTCTGAGATTCTTGCAATTGGCCTCAAAGCTCAGGACCTGTCCAAAGACTCATGGAAGAAGTAGCCAAACTGTCGCACCGTCGCACCCTCGAAGCATGATGTCTTCAACGTCTTCCATGCTAAGCCCTGCACCGCCAAAGCCGCGCACACTTGAGCTACAGAGCCCAAATGGAGCAGCGTTCATCCATGCAAGACATGCGCCTATCCCATGGTAGAACTTTTGCAGAAAACCCTAGAGACTCTAGAGAGATGCCAGAGTATGATTGTTAGCAGTATCCAGTGTGAAAGCAGTGGCGCCAAAGAGCAGGATATGTCAGTGATTTCATCAAGTTTCTGGAGTCGGGGGCCAGGAAGACTTTGCTCATCCGGATTGCTACTTAATTATGCACCCAACTTGCTGGTTGTTTCTTCCACTGAGGAGGAAACCTGAGGGTTTACCATTGTGGTGCCGCATCTTGCAGAGACCTGAAGTCGAAACCAGCACTCAAAACTAAATCAAAATCGCCAAATGGGTGGCCACCAGTGCTTCAAATAAAGCATCTTGGATGGGACTGAAAGTCTTCCATTCCTTGCTCGAGCCTGCATGAGCTCTCTTCATGGCATCAGCCAGGGGTGCCTCCTGAATGCGCCAGACTTGGTTTGGATGGTTTGGATCAGGGGACTTGGTGCTACAAAGTTGCCAGCTTTTTATATATCTGAGTGAACATTGTTGAAACATTTGTCGTCGTCAAGCACTAAACTGACCAACAACATTCCCAGTCCGCGGGGCCGATTGCCATGTGATCTTGCAGAAGAGCTTCGACTTTGGCACAAGCCTCGGCCAAAGGAGCCCAAAAAACGGCAACCTATGCAACTTTGCAACGTTGACCATGCAAATGTCTACAAAAGAAATTCAAAGAACCTCTGAACCTCTGGATTTTGTCACGGCTGGAGAACCTCGAAGGGCTCTTCGCAACGGTCGCACTCGCAGGGGAAGCCAAATTGTCCTTGGATGAAGACCTTTCGCCTCACAGCACACCGTGGGACACGACGAGCATATTCTCATTGGTTTCAGGAAAATACCAAGTTTTGGGGGTTGGCTTCAACCATTCGGAATTTTAAGTATCGCACAGATCTTTGGGGAGCAGAATGAGCTCGTCAGAATAATGGATACTGGCAAGCTGATTCCAAGCTGATTCCAATTGGTCCAAGTTCAAGAGTGCAGCTTGCTGATGCACAACTCGGAGATGCAAGTCTAATCGTCGCCAGGGATTCGTCAGCTCCGCACCCTGCGAACTGAACAACAAACACCAGGACCACCAGGAAAGGCTTAAAGGATGGGAACTTTTTGGAGCATCTTAAAAACAAATTTGATTCTCACAGCACAACTGATGGAGCAACAAATTTGCTTGTTACTGATCTATGAGCAGTACATCAAAGTGCCTTCTGGATTGGGGAGATTGCGAGAACATGAGACAGTCCACTGGGCCTGATGTGTTTGGCGAACGAAGCCAAACAATGTCTTGATCAAAAACAATACTCTCCAACACAGTGTCCCGTATGTCATGTGTTCTGACTTCGCCAATTTATATTTGAAGTCCACCGTGCAAATGCTTCACAGATATTAACTTCGTGTAAAAGATGGTGTCGAGCTTGTCGCTTAGAAGACCAAGTGCGAAACCTTCCAAAGTGCCAAACCTTCTACATGTGCCTAATCTAAGGATAGAGCTGACGGTAGACGGCACAATTCGGCCTACGTCCAGGCCAATTGGACATGTCGCCCGGATTGTGCATGATGGTCCCAGGTACGTGGTTCTGTGAGTTGTATGTTGGCTTAAAGCTTCAAAACCATGCGAAGGTCGCGACAGATGCGGGTTCCCCTGTCACTTGGAATGACCCCTATGCCATGTGTGTCATGGAGTCCCAACAGGTTGGCAAATCTACTGAGCAACTGGCCAACAAGAATGATTGAACACAGAAAGCCTCACAGGTTCTGCATGCACTAGCAAGATCATCCTAGAACTATGAAAGCAAATTAAATGAACAAAGCAGCAATCAGCAAGCAAACACACTTGCCTTCGAAACAGAAATGATGCTTCAGCTTCAATCCTGTGTCAACAAAATCAAAAACAAGACTTGTTCCCAACACTAGGGAATCTGGGATTCAGTAGTCCTGAGGCACACCTACTCTGAGTCGCATCAAGATACTACAGTCAGTATGAGTTCAGGATGCATAGTTTCAGCACATCTTCACTCCATGAGTCATCAAACATCATGAGACACAATCGAGACACAATCCAGACACTATCCTCATGACTTCAACAACCGACGACAACCAAGCTACGACCAAGCTGCTAACCCTTCTGCACTCGACGTCTGGAAGCCGTTGTTCCGTGCTGCTGCGAGCCTTGGGGACAGCAGGTTCGAAGGTTCCAATGCTGTGATCGAAAGCCGCCAGGTTCCCGAACGCATTTGCAACTTTGTCCTGGCAGTTCAGAACTCTGCAAGCACTGCAAGATACTGCAAGAATATGAAACCTTTCTGCAGTTTTCTGCGCATCGAGTCTATCCTTGGAACATCCAGGAACACCCGCAAGCAAGCGAAAGGCCTGTGCAGCGCCATAAGTGCAATAAGCCCGAATAAGGCCGTTTGAATCCGTTTGAGGCTTGGGAGATCTTAGGAGCGTGCACCAGACGAATTGGCCAAGGTCCCAGCATCAGCATCTGCTGCATCAGTTACATCGCCAGAGGAACTTCTTAGTTCGAATCCTTCCTCTTCAGCACTGAGGACGTGGAGAGCCGAAAGAGCATCAACATCCTCCTCTTCTGCATCAAAGATATACGGCTCCTGGAACACTGCAGAGCAAGGCAAACCATCAGTGGCCAGGGCGTTAGCTGGTAGCGGCATCGAGGAGGAGGATTATCCTATAGTGTTTCTTGGGCATTGATGAAGTTTATTGTTATCTTCTTGACCATCTGCAGAGAACAAGTGCGCTGCTACAGTCGCCAACAGGGTCCGCTGAATGCTGGCTCCTCTCGTAAGAGAAGCTCTCCTGCAGAAATACTCCTGGTAAGAATTGATGTCCAAACAATTTCAGGAGGGAAGTCTGAAAATGTGTTTCATGGTGTTTCACTCTTTCTACTAAGAGTTCCTTTACGAGGTTTGCAACTTATGCATGATTCCCAATAAATACTTGTGGGCAGCAACTTCACGACTCCTTGTTGCATAGTATCCTCGACCCTTCTCTCCGCCTGGTACGAAGGACTTAACATTTCCAAATGGCACAAGCACAAAAAGAATCTGAGTTGATCATATGATATCAGAAAGTCAAGGGGAATTCGACCGCGAAGCGTTCAACAGCGACCTTCGTCAATGACCTTTAGCTTCTCGCTGAGGTAGCTGGGCAGAGAGGGCCTGATCAAAGGCCAAATAGCTTTCCGTAAATTTCCAGGTCTGTATCAATCATATCTATCAATTTAACGAATAAATCAATGTGCTATAGCCATCAACTCTGAGTAGTTGTTCAATGATCTCTGACAAGTGTCGAGGCTCTCACGTGTCAGGAGCAATGCCAGCAGCAGCTTTGCGCATCTGCGAATGCACCTATGAAGCTCACTGTCTAAATTTCATGTTGTTTGACCCGAGGGAACGCGTGGAACACCATGGGTCAAGAGTTTCATTCACCTGTGGGATCCTGTCAGTGTGTTGACCTACGATGAAATGCTATCAAGGCACCAGCACAGCTAGCCTGCAGCAAAGCAAACTTCGGAGGGACTGGTTCGCTCTGCATTTGTGGAATATGCATGGAGAATTCCCACTGAGGTTCTGATCAGTGAGGAATTGTATAATTGTAATGCCTTTAGGTTTTGAAAAAGGACAACCACAATTCGATAGGAAAATCGCTGACTGAAAAAAGAAAGACCGAGTGGATCTGCATAACTCTACAGCTGCTCAGCTGCTGCTGCTGAAAATGGTAAACACTGGATTGAGCTCCCTGAGCCGCCTGACCCCAGCATGTCAGGCGATCAATATTCAGAGCTCTTCGCAACTCCAAGATTCAGTGCAGATGGTGCGCACGCGTTGCTTGAGTGTGGTTGGCGATTTCATGAAAGTTCCCTGTCACGCTCCCCGCGTGGATGAATGAATAGGCAGTTTTTTGGGGGGGATGGAAATGGCTTTCTTTTGACCTTCCGAAGAGAAGAAGGGAGTGCGCCATTCATTGACTTGGGTTCACGCCCTCTTGTGGTGATTCAGGATACGATTCCTCTTTGCATGGTTTCCGCTTGCAAGGTTTTCCTTTTGAGTTCCAGCTTGGGAATCATTTTGATTCCAATTTTGAGCCTCAAGCTGCTTAATTTGGCTCTTGACCTTCCGAAGAGAAGGGGTAGCGCCGGATGCGCGTGCTTTTGAGTTTCAGGTCATGATCTGCTTTATTTGGATGCTTTTCTGGTTTCTCGATGAAGCTTTCTACTGGCCAGGGAATCGGTCTGATCCCAAGTTTCGTACGGATGTGATGACGGTCAACTTTTGACCTGCTGAAGTGACTGGGGTGAACTTTGCCTTCTGCGTTTGCAATGCCCTTCCTGGCGATGTTCAGTCTCTGCATTCTCTGCGTCCTGTTGATGCCTCTCTTGTTTTCAGGAAGCTTGCTGCGTGTTGACCAGAGGATCGACCTGATTCCAAAGTTTGTGGTGACTATCTCATCATGGCGGTCTTCGTTGTCAGGTTTTTACCAGGGGTGTGTGAAAACCCATGTTCGGTTGCGCACACCTTCAACAACAAAATAATGGTAATTAATAATAATCATCATCATCATCATCAACGACAATTCGATAGAACCAGGCAATTTCAATGATTCTGGGATCTGAAGCATAGGATCGTCGTACCAGAAGTATACCCACCATATCCTACCATGTAAGACCATATAGTGATCTCTTGATTGGCTATGGCTCCGAAATTAAAAGCCCGTGGGACCATGGATGTTGATTGTTAGTAACAACCATCCTTTTTTGGGGGGTGCCCAATGACTTGACCCATGCAGCACTGGTCATGGCCTGGCTGGGCTCATCTCTGGTTGAGCCTTGCAAGAGACAAACCGGTGGCACTCGTAGGACATGTCTCTCTAAAGACATCGCCCCACATTTCCAAGAGTTTGTGTTCCCTTGTGCCCATGTGGCAAGATCAAATTGGTCTGGCCAAAGTTCAAACAACATCATCAACTCGTGCCTTGATCGGGTCCAGGACAGATACCGCGAAGGCCTCCAACCTTCGCAACAATTTGCTGGGAAGAGACCACAAGCAGCAGCTGACATCACAGTTGCTGATCACACATGGGTTTGCCTGAAAATAGGCATATCATGGAATACCCTCAGTTTTGGCATATTATATGGCTATCTAATAGGGAAAATTTATGATTATATATACAACTATCATAATCTATCATAGAACTGCAACTTCCGCAATGTTACTGCAGCTTTTTCAACGCGTCTCAAGAGTCTTCTGTCACACCAAACGCTTATTCCGAATGTGTTGACACTGCAGATTTTAGCAGTACAGCAACGTGAAGCGACGTCCAGAAGGCCAGAAGGCCAGAAGGCCAGAAGGCCAGAAGGCGAAGAATCGATCTGTTGAGGACTCTCAGACAAGAAGGGCCAGCACTCATAAGTCTTGCAGCAAGTCTTGTTGTGAAGAGCCAAGGAAATTGACATGGATTGACAAACAACGGTCATCTTAAGAAAACAACGGTCAAATCCTTGGGTTGGCGTAGCTCTTCATGGCAAAACATCGTCACTATCAGAGTCCCATCATAAGTTAGGTTTAAGATTGTTTAAGCAGACGCTTATTAAATCACAACGGGTCAGAGCTCGTGAGGATATCTCATCTGACAAGCTTGTCATGACAGTCCTCCATTCAAAGGAATACGCGGCAGCCAGGGACTTACTGAGCAAGGGCCCAGCAAAAACCCACGGCGCCAAAGACAATTACAACGGAGGGAACGTTGACCTGCGGCACAAATATGACTCAAGCGATGATTTCCAATGTGGTGCACCAGTGATCCTGTTGACACCGATTCCTGTTTCCAAAATTTAAGAGCCCCAAACAAAAGTGCGAATCTCAATCCCACAAATGGAGAGACGCCGCCAAATTTCCAGGGAAGGTGGCAGAATTTCAACCCTCGAGCCTTGCATAGTTCAATCAAATAGTAGGCCAAAACGACAAGTGCTCTGCTACCAGCTTGCCATGGACTTCTCTCCTGGCCGGTCTTCCAAGCTTCTGAAGGTTGAGAAAACATGTTCGAATTGATATCCGGACTCAGCAGGAAAACCATATGATGAAATCATCACTTAAACACCTTCCAGACACTAGAGGTTGACTATTCGACTTGATCAAACCAGTGTGTTTTCTCTGGAACAATTCGTCCCTGCCAACAACAAGCTGCCTGAAGCGTGTCGTACACCACGAACATCGTAGGCACAAGAAGACCAACTGCAGCAGCATTAAGACCTCCAAGAGAACCATGAACTATCGGTTGGTGAAGAAAGTATAGCCCACTATATAATCAACCGACAGGGGTTCCAGCAGCCCCTGCTCAGACGACACAGGTAATATGGCAAAGTTGGTACAGTCTGCCTGGAAGAGCATGTTGATACAAACGTTGCTTTCGCAGTTCCTGACTCTGCAAAACACACAACCCAGTCGACACAGTCGACACAATGTCTGCCAAAAAGACTGGGCTATGTCTGGCTTTTGTACGCCGCATGTTTCATAGATGAGCAGCATCCCAGAGAGTGTAGGCGCCAAAGATCAGGGTAATGCCGGGAAGCATTAGCCCTAGCAATCAGCTAGGCTTCAAACAGTTGTAGAATCTAAACTGTTCTGCAGCATGTTGGGGGTCTTAGTCGGCTAGGTCGCCTCTCAATGCTTATTGCAAACAAGTTGTGTGCTCACGCATGATGAGACATCTGACAATGCAATGCCAGTCACACACCTGCCCAGCAAACTGCAATGCCCGCAAGCCAGTTCCATCCAGCATTGAAGGCAAGCTGAATGCCAAGAAAGCCTTTGATTTCTCACCAGAGTGGGTGAGAGCACAAAAAATGTCAAGCCAAGGGGCAAGTTCACCGTCCAAAATTTTGATGGATCAACACCCATCAAACCATATTTGTGTGTTATATTGTGTTATTCCCATCCATAAATCCCAGCTATTTTGGTGTGAACACCAGGGGCACAGGTGAGCTGAGCCATCCTCATTTGAACAAGTTGCAAGAAATGTTGAAGACGGGCCCAGGCATCATTTCCGCGAAGGAGATCCCAGCCAGGAAAATTGTGGGAGAGATCCACTGTGGTGTGAGGAAGGTCATGAGCATCGGGAGGACGACGGGGCCTCCACCCCACACAAACATACCTGGCAGTTGTCAGAGTCAAATAAATGGGTGTGTCTGAATATGGGGTATGCCCCCAAATTTGATGGTTGATCATGCTTGATCATGGTGGATCTTCATTGCGCAAAAAAAGAGTGCAACTTTGCGGGGCATCCCGCAGACCCCATTTTCAGACGCACCCAAATCAATAGTACCTGCCTGCAGTCAGGAATGGCATGATCCATCCATGATCAAATGTGTCTTTCCAAACGGTGAATGCAGCAACTCCCACATACCTTGCAGCAAAGGCCACCATGGACGAAATCCCAAGAACACAGGAACAGCCACCAGGTAGAAAAAAATTGAACACTACAGCACCGTAAGTGTTGACTGGCTGGCATTTGAATAGCTGAGACTTTAGTCAAGTCGCAGCAGGAAAATACAAATCGCTAACCACACAGGCATTCCTGCTGGCTTCAGGGTCAAACTGGTCAATATTTGCATGTTGCCATGTCCTATGGTCCTATGCTGGCTGCATTCTGTCCTGATTTGCCAGTATCACTGGCATGTTTCACCTCCGCATCTGGAGCAACCTAGAGATTTTGTGGTCACTCAGCAAAAACTCAGTGCCAGCCCAAGCGCGACAGTGGTCTGCTGAGCAGCTGGAAGGAGGATCGTGATGAGCCCGCCCAAGAAAATCAAGCTTGGATTTAGCCAAGCAGGTGCAGGATGCACCAGTAAACAAATAGCTCCAGTGCCAAAGCATATCTCAGTGTCGAGAAACGCGTAACCCTGTGGCTGGACAGCTTCGCATGAGCTCAATACTTGATTTCAGTTCTAGCTCGATAAGTGAAAAAATGTTAGCTAGGGCATCAGAAAGCTTGCGATATGCACTTCAACCGAGTATCTGCACCAAGGGTCACAACATTCCCAGCTTCCATCACCTGCTTCTTGATCAATCCGCTAATGGCAATGAAGACCAGCCTCAAAGCTCCGAAAATCGCCGGACTCTGAGCTGCGAACATTGCGAACCCACCAAGTCTTCACTCACGACTGAAACGACTGAAGGGCGTACGCTACTCCCACTGCACTGCAAGCAATGGCCTGGTCGCAGATCAACAACGCAGCAAGCTGAGCATGCCATAACTGCCATAACCAAAACAACGTCAGCTTCTTTGCCACTTCCGGAGGATGCAAATCTGGATTCAATGTAGACTTCGAATGTCAAAGTTAACACACTTGAAAGCATCTGTGAGTCCCAATTGATGGATATGATATACTTGTCTAATCTGGTAATATCTTATAATATCTGACATCTGATATACATAGTGGATTTTATGAATTTCTCCATAAAATTGCCAAAGTTGCGACGGCATTCGCAGGTGAAGCTGGCTCTTCAATTTGCTTCGATAATGAGGACGACACCTTGGCTCTGTCCACAACACTACGTGCAATGCTTGGTGAGCACTTGAGGCTGGGACAAAGCCAAGCAGTGAAAGGCTAATCCTTCAGCAGAAAACACCATTGCGACATGTTGCGACATGTTGCGAGGGGATGCGACATATTGCGGCATTTAGACAATGACAAGTATGTGCCTTCGGGAAGTGAGAATCGAATCCACCTTCTTGCAATCAAGCATCGCACCCGGAATAATGAAGAAAGCTCCAGCAAGCAAGCCTCCTACAACTCCGCCTGGGAAGCTTAGCTTGAATGCAAAGGTGCCAGAACGCACAAACGGTTTGGAGTCAAAGCAAATCTAGTAATATCTGGTATACATTGTGTATATATATATATATTAATGTGCAGTGCATGTGTATCATCATCATCATCATCATCATCATCATCATCATCATCATCATCATAAATATATGTACATATCTATATGTATACATACAAAAGAGATATATATATATATCCGTTATATGTATAGGCTTCATGTCGGAGTTTGTGTCGCAACTCCGCACCTTGGGTGATACCAAGCGCGAAGGCCACCTGTGTGCTTGACGGTCCCGGAAGGCAATTCGCCATAGCAAACAGCTCCGCAAATCTCTCGCTGGAAAGCCATTGATACCTCCAAACAGTCCCAAACTCAATGTGGTTTCCTTGTAAAAACACAATGGAAACCCAGTTGCAGGGACCCCAAAGTATAAGTTGGTTTACAACCCCCATGACCAAAAAAAACTGAGTTGTTGAAATTGGAATCATAAACCAACTTACGAGCGCTAGACCTTTCACACCCTTTTAACATGAAGTCACCCCACCGCAAGGCACAAAGCCTTCAACAAAGGATGATGTACAACAACATCTGTCTGGCATCAACTTCCCCACGGCACAAAGGGTGTGGGACGACTTCCCACGACATGAGACACGTGGGGTCTAATACCCTGTAGCTAACATATAATGGGACACCACCCTGTGCGAAGCCAGTTCTGCATAGCCAGTTCTGCATGTCATTCTGCGTGCCATTCTGCTTAGGTGCTTCTCAACGAAGCGCGACCGGAACATGCTGATGTGAACTGGCGGACCACCAAAGGCTGTCGCCCCCAAGACCTGAAGTCAGAAAACAAGACAACATCTGCAGATTGCATGAAGGGTCTAGTGAATACCTGTTTAGAGATGCAAGCATACATATATATATATATTAGATATATATTAGATATATATTAGGTGTATATATATATTTTATATATATACATATTATATATATACATATTATATATATATTAGATATATATATTAGATATATTAGATATATTAGATATATTAGATATATTAGATATATTATATATAGATATTATATATAGATAAAAGGTTCTCAATGGATTACTTTGTACTGCAGTACAGTGAAGTATAAATTTCAAGGTAGAGATATGACGGCATGGAAGACAAAAGGTCAGTCGCGGCAGCAAAGCCCAAGAGGGCATGGAGGACCAGCACAAAACAGGCACAACTAAGCAACCCGTCTGATGAATGGTACATCAATGGAAATCATGCTCAATGTTTGATTCCCGGAATATGCCACGACTCTACTCTGAGTCACTGGCCAAAAAGTTCCATGTCAAAGTTGCAAGTGATGGCGCACCAGAGGGCAAGAGTGTTTCCTTGCACTTCATTCCACAAGGTATTGACAGAGAAACTCAATTCAGCGCTCGGTCTCGGATATGCAATGACAAACGCTGAGAAGCTGAAGGTTGGTTCCCATCTCTTCCTAAATGGCCATGGGTCACAACCGTGGTATCCTGGGGAACACCAAAATGGTTGGGAAATGGATGGTCATCCCAAAGAAATATGATATAAAGATATATAAAGCCCTGTGGACACCAAGGTTCTTTCATGGCTTGAAACCAGGCACCCAGGATTTCTTGAGCCCAAACCACAGCTGCAGAACGAAGATATCCACATCCTTGAGGTCCTACGATATTCCTACGATATTCCTACGATAGTTAATCTGATAATCCCCAACTATCTTGGGTTGTATAACCATGCATACCTCCCTATGATCAACCAACAAGGGGCTTAGCAGCCACTGCTTAAATGGCTCCCGCAAATGGCCTCCTCCAACCCGCCAAATCAGCTTGTCGCAAGCGTTCCATGGCTCCTTTGACCTGCCAGTACCGTGGTGAACAAAATCGGAGAGTTGGTGATGCTTTTTGTTCAGATATATGTGTCTGAGTATGTGTATGTATATACATATATATATATATACACATACATAAATTACATTACATTACCTTACCTTACCTTACCTTACCGTACCATACATACATACATACATTACATATATACTGTATACATATACACTATGACTATTCATACATGCATGTATTTATGTATACAATAACATATATATATACATATATATATATATATACATGTATATATATATATACATATGCATTATGATGTATATAGGTGTATATATATAGTCTATGTTCACATATATATATATATATACACATAGTGTATGCATGTGTATGCATGTATGTATACATCTATTAATACGCAGAGAGAGATATATATATATTATATTATTTATATATATATATATGCGTATATATAGACAGTTCAATGTGGGATGTTGTTTCGCTCAGAGTTTACCTACAGCCTGATTCACAGCTCCCAGCTTCTCACCGAGTGACTGGATGGCGTCTCACGACGCTCTCGCCGTACTCCAAACCTAGATGCGCCGAGTACGGGAGCCGTTCGGCCCTCCAAAAAGAAAGACTGAGCTCCTGGCGCTTCCTCACGCACTTCAGGAAGTTTTCTAAAGCAGCCACTTCGCCTTAAGACTTGATAGGTCCGATAGGTGTGATGGTTGACCAATAGAGAAAATATGAGAAGCATTAGCCAATTACACTGGCAAGACTCCATCACAAACATGTAACAGCTGTAGTATTCTGGAAATCGTCTACTGTCTGCAATTCAAGAGGCTACATCGGGGTCTGGCGAGTCTCGTGACAGAAATGTGTTCAAAAAGTGCTTTGAGCTACATGGCTCTGACTTGAGCTACACAATGACCATCAGCTTGAGGTAAGAACACGTGTGCGACCTCCAGCGTATTCCCAGGCTGCATACTGTTTCACTGGGACAGCATGCCAATGACACAGTGACGTGATGTTTTGATACCTTGATACTTGGCTGAGTTTGTTGCAGAGGGAAGTGGGCGCAGCTATCTGCTGCTTCGAGGTTCAAGTTCACTCGCTCCTGAAAAATTGCTTAGAACAGCTTAGACAATCCTGTCAGAGGAATCTATCCACATCGTAGACATCCCAGCCTCTGGGCTGGCTGCCTCTGCTCGAAAGTGCGAGAGAAGCCGTCGTAGCGATTGCGTTGAGGATAGGCAGACAATAGATCCATTGCCTTCGCCGGAAGACTGGAAGTTCAAGTCAGTTCTAGCATCTCTATCATTTCTATCATTCTCTATCTATGAGAAGCAGTGCTAACAAAAGTCTCCACATAGTGTTGCAAAATTCGGCCTGGCCCATCCCATGGCTCAAGCCTGCAGCTGTACTGATAGTCTGGCTCAGTCTCCACGAAATTGGGTGAATCCAATTGAACCAGCCAAAACATCCCAAAAATGGCAATTGTGATTGGTCCAAATGGGTCCAAATGGGTCCAAATGATATTATGGTCATCCAATTTGGGGGTATTGAGTCTTATGGAAGCTGGAAGGGCGAGCGCAGATCAACACCTGCTGCTGTTCGAGCCTCAGCTCTGTGCAGCACACCTCCTGGGCTTCCTCAATGAAGCCATACGTGGCGAAGAATCCCTGGATGCCCAAGGAGCTGCAAATGAAGCCAGCAAGGAACTCACGGAATATGCGGGCAATGCTGCCATGTTAAGAATCATTAGATCATAAGTGAATCATACGTATCAAAAATGTGTTGCCTCATGGTGGTCTTTACTGTAGTTTCTACATTGTCACAGAAGCACCACTCTTCCTTTGACTTGGAGACATGGGCCTGTGCAGAGCCTGCACGTCTGTAGCTAATGCGCAATTCCTCAGCACATGCAAGAGACAATGGGCAAAGCCAAGAGTTACATTGTTCTGACGAACATTTAGCATCATGTAGAATTGTATAAATATTCAGCATCATTTAGCCATATCTTTGCTGTTAAAATTGCGCATGTAGCCGTAGCCATCGTTGTGGCATGAGACTGTCATGCCCTGTCACCCACGTTCTGCTTTGGCAGTGCCTGAGGCTTCTGCGGAACCTGCTGCTACATTGCAAAGTGTATGAGCCTCAACGTAGGAGCTGGTGTCCTTGCCAGGGGAGGACAGCCTTCGTCAGGAGTGCTTGATATGCCAATGCCAATGGCTTCAATGAAGGGATTGATTGGTGAGGGTTTTGTAATGGCCAGTATGGTGCCCCTCCTATGAACTTCCTCTTCGGACTTCCTCTATATATATATATATATGTGTATATATATGATTATATATGTATATATATAGACTTCCTCTGTACCAAAACACCTGCAAATCAAAATGTGGACAAGCACCTCAAGGAGTGAAAACAGTCAAATCTTGGTCCTTTGCTTTTGCCGGCATAATGTCCCAATCAACTTCAGGCACACAGCTATGATTCAACCTCAGCGAAAACGCCAAAATGATGACTTTGAGATGTCACATCAGGACCTAGTTGTAGGGGTCATATCCCAACTTCTGGGGGCTTAGAATCCCATTGTTATACGAGAGTTATACCCATGAAGATCACCTCAACCACACGAACACTGAGGCCGCCCTTCGGCCCTTTGTGTCCAGTGGCATGTCGGCGAAGGGGAGCATGGCCAGGTGCCAGCGCCTGCCATCACCATCCACCGAAGGAATGCCCATTGCCCTGGAATGTGCTAGCCTCAGGTGTCACGTCTTTCGGTATCGTGGCATCTGGGCATCTGAACTATCATGATGTTTCCATATATCGTTCGGATATTTTTCAATTGCCATGTGTTTGAATAGTTTGATATCGCCTGACAATTATGTTTAGAAGTAACGGTATATGGTTCAGTTCATCAAAACGTTATATTATTATTGTCATATTCATAATTGTTGGTTAATAATATGTAAAGAAACTATAAATCCTAGACTGCACATCCTCCCATTGTCAATACCCCCCTTGCAGTCAGCATGGCTCATGCTAAGCACGGATGAACTCTTCGCTGCTTGGACAGGCTGCTTTGAGCTCTGCCAAGACGGCACCCTGGCAAAGTTTCAGCCGAGGGGTGTGGACCATCCAGGGATCACTTGAATCGTTACTGGTAACAGGGGGTAGTTCCCCAGATATAAATGAAATAAGTGGCGAATAAGTGGGATAACTCGGGATAACCCCTCAGATAACCCATGAAGCCTGGAAATGGGGACTTACGAACCACCAATTGTGTCTGAAAAATGTTGAGCAGCTGAGCAATGTTGAGCATAGTTTTCCTTATTGAACATGGTCACAAAATAAAGCGTACCTGGAGACCAACCCATTGACTGCCAGCACACCTTCATGTAAGAGACCAGAGAGGCGTGGACCTTCGGAGCGTCCAAATGAGTCAGTGTTTGAGATGCAACATGACAAGAACCCACGTCTCTCTTGGGTGACTTCATCTCTGGCGCATTCTGGAGGTCTGAAATGTGAAGGTTGGGCTAGTAACTAGGCTAGGAGCAGGAGATGAAAAGTGAGGACTAACAGATTCAAACACTTCCCAAGGCCCTAAAGAAGAATCTGTAACAAATACAACTGAGACACAGAAAGACCACAGGGATGCGCCCAGGGTAAAAATTGGCAAAAATTGTTCCAAGCAAATCAACAGGCGCGCAACTTACAGCGCAGAACACAACTCAAATCGCGGCGTAGGAATAAAGTGGAATAAAGACTCCAGAAAGCAGAAATGAATGCACAAATGTGGAATTTAACTGCAGTCTTTGAGGCTACAGCTTTTTCAAGCTGCCTTTGCTTTTCCTGACATCGAAGAACCATTTTTCTTTGAAGGCCATGTTGTTGAAGCTGGGATAAAAACAGCAAACATGCCAAGACTCAAAAAGATCTGTAGGGGTCTTCAGTCAGGTGTTCCATTTTGATTTCCGTTTTCCAATGAGATGTCTGTTGCAAGTTGGAAATGTCCGGCACCAATCAGCACCATTCGATAAACCCTCCAATCAGAGCCCTCTCCTGTATATACCAATGGGGAGAAGCTCCTCCCAGCTTGGACACTTCTTCTGGCCTCACGTGAGACGTGACTGGCACTGGGGGAGATGCTGGTGCAAAATGGAATCGAAAATGCAGCGCAAAACTCAACCTCTGGGAAACTGAACAAAATTTGGATCAAGAAAGAAATACAAGGCGTCTTTGCTGTTTTGAGCAACTGAGTTCCAACGACCATGTCAAAGGAAGTGCTGCCGACCACGGCAAAGCCTGGGTTAAGAGGTGTTGCAAAAGTGGGTCTCACATTCCGTTAGCTTCGAGCGTCGACATGGCTCCATTAGTTGGTCTTCTCACCATCACTTTTCTGAATCGGCTGACTGTAGGGTTTGCTAAGAGATGCCAATAGGATATAATAGGATCATGAAGTGATCAGAAGAGGACGATCAGTGTGAAGTTCAGACCTTGGTCTCTACCCGAAGCTATGGCGCTCCAGTTCCAGCTGAGCTCGAGTGCTGCAATGTAGTCTGCCCAACGGGATTGTGCCCTGCATGAACCGACAGCTAGGCAAACCACTAGTTTTGAAAAAAGGAAGTTAGAATTCGGACACAGGGAGAAAAAAGGTCTTGTTAGCCTTATTGCTCGTATAGTCGCCTTGGGGAATTGAAGGAGTCTCTCTTTCACGCAGTGGTTCTGATAGTTTTAGCAACATCTAAATCCTGACCAAGCTCAACTTGGAGGGACCTAGTGCTGGTGCGTCGTGTTTCAAACTGTCGAGAGCAGACCGAAAAGAGTCGAACAGCACATGGTCCAAGACCAGTGCGATGTGAGACAGCACCAGGACTGTTGCACGCAGATAGCTGGAGTTGGACGGAGACAGAAGCCACTATGGGCTGTGCAGCAAAGCAAACGCACCAAGGACCGAACTCTGCTTGTCGTTCAAGAAGAAGCAGCAAGGCCAGCATGCAGAGCTCAACCTGAGCGAGCTACTGCACAAGCAGTGCTAATTTGAACATCTCTAGACATAGAAATAACATGTAGCTTGAAGTGATGGCCATCAGAAGTACGAAGTCTTCAGAATAATCTTAATGTGTATTGCAATCGCTGCGTATGTTGCATAGTGTTACTGTTCTACTTGCCCCTGTCTAAGCAAGACATCCACCACTGGAAAGTGCCAAGTGGCATCGTCCTCGTCCTGGCAGTGTCAGATTGTCCGAATTGATGCAGCTCCCAAAAAGCCTCCCTGGTTGCCCACCATCCAATTGATCAGGGTCTAGCAGAGTCTAGCATCCGAATTGACGGGGGTGCAGAAGCAACACCAGTGAAAGTACATGGGAAGGGCACATTCCAATGGCTCTTGGCCCATTTCAAGGCAGCTCTGCCAACCTGACGAGGGTCCACAGCAATGGCAACAATCTAAGGTGATTTGAACATACTTCTGGAGCAAACCCCAAGTCCCTCGAACTCTCCAAGTATTTCTATTTTTTAAATCATCTTCAAGCGGCAAGGGTTTCAGGGATCTGCTGGGTTTTTTCTTGGAAACAAACAGCAAAGCGCTTTACCCTCTGGTAATTGAACATAGCTATGGAAATTCAGCATTTTGAAATATTCTTACCATCTAGAATCTAGAAATAATTGTAATGGGCCATTTTCCCTTGCTAAACAGCATTACCGGAGGGTAGTCCATGATGGTCCAGCACCTCATGCGACGTCAAACAAGCTGCTGTGAACCAAAGATGCCTACGCGCAGAAGGCATCCCAAGGCATCTGAGGAACTTCACTCACCACAGACATCCACAGACCGTCTCAAGGCGTCGGCCGTGGAATCTTGAAGACGGTTTCGCCCTTCTCCATGTCTCCAACTGCTACAAGCTTCCTCTCCTTGTCCACCTCACACAAGCTGCAGAAAAAAGACAATGCCAAAATGGTGTTGTCTGAAAATGAGGTACCCTAAATCCAATGGTTATTCATCATTATCCCTATTACAACGACCATTTTGGGGATATACCCCCATGTTTTGACAAGCCCAATCTTTACGATATACCCCCATGTTTTGACAAGCCCAATCTTTACGATATACCCCCATGTTTTGACAAGCCCAATCTTTACGATATACCCCCATGT
>Ga0126342_10009567_pt1 | contig 17371 bp, 13 predicted proteins | sample Cyp1metagenome_FD_92528 | JGI IMG/M metagenome (GOLD analysis project Ga0126342, IMG submission 92528) | Coral microbial communities from Lord Howe Island, Old Settlement Bay, Australia - Cyphastrea 1 metagenome | ecosystem: Host-associated > Invertebrates > Cnidaria > Coral ... | reverse complement strand
TTAATGGTGGTTAATGGTGGTTAATGGTGGTTAATGGTGGTTAATGGTGGTTAATGGTGGTTAATGGTGGTTAATGGTGGTTAATGGTGGTTAATGGTGGTTAATGGTGGTTAATGGTGGTTATTGGTGGTTAATGGTGGTTAATGGTGGTTAATGGTGGTTAATGGTGGTTAATGGTGGTTAATGGTGGTTAATGGTGGTTAATGGTGGTTAATAGTGGTTAATGGTGGTTAATGGTGGTTAATAGTGGTTAATAGTGGTTAATAGTGGTTAATGGTGGTTAATAGTGGTTAATAGTGGTTAATAGTGGTTAAATTGAGATACCCTCTGGTTATGACTAACATAACCATGGAAAATCCCTCATAAATGGAGGTTTATAGCTGGGAAATTCATCTATAAATGGGCCATGGCTTCCATGGCTATGTTAAATAACCAGAGCGTAAGATATAATGATGTACACGTATGATCTTAAGATTAATTTATTATGTATATTAATATGTGTACACATATGATCTTAATCTCTAATGATGCGCACATATCATATCATATTAAGATTAACTAAGCATGACGTACATATCATATCTCACCTATTCATGATATGCACATAAAATTAAGAGATGATTTGTATGTATCCATAAGATGAATTGTATGATCTACACTCTCTTTTTTAAATATACATCAAACATCTCTATAAATGATGTACACACACATATACAAAAATGTTCATGAATGTGATTATATGGGTATATAATTTTGTATATGGCTTCATGTGTGTACATGGATGTTTCTTAAAATGGGGGATCCCCAAGTCACCATGGCTGTTTCAATACAAAGTCATGGTCTAGTGACTTGGATGATTTGGGGTACCCCTGACTTAAGAAACTTCCATATTGGGCCTATCCCATCTCATTATACTAGTTGGTTTGATAGGTTTCCCGACTATGGGTTATACTAATCCTCTAAAAAAACAGGTAGTATAATCCTTTGTAATAACCAATCAACAGGGGTATTCTTCATGGTTCATATGTGTTGGGGGAGCATACGGTTGCAATACCATTGGATGCGACTCAACAAAAATGACGACTCGCCTGTGCTTTGCGCTTCTCTCCTGGTAGATTCACTGCACCTGCCGGTGGCCCCATTTCGAAAAGGGATCCTCAAGGGATCCTCATGGGATCCTCGAGGAGGGTGTAATTGGCTGAAAATGGATAAGGATGGTGCCTTTTAAACGGTGCTTTGAATGGGGTTATATAATGTTATATATACACCATTTCTAGCCGATTGATAGTTGAAAACGAGTCTCTGAAGTGGTTTCAACAGGCTTATGTTCTACAAAAATGAATGGAGTTATACTTACTGCTACTCCCATCACTGCGAGGTGCGTCCAGATTTGGTATATATGGTATGGTCATCTATCCCCCGAAAAGGAAACCTTACAGGTATATACTTTGGGGGTTCCACTGGCCATTTGTGTCATTTGTGGCCTTGGATTTCACCATAGTTGTAGGGTTCAAAAAAGATCCCAACTTTTAGAGGTTTAAATCCCATATCAATGGGAATTCCAGGATCCTAAAATGGAGGTACTGTACCATATAAGGCCAATTTCTGTAAGGATATTCCCTGAAATTTAGGCCTAAAAAATAGGCCTTACATAGGCCTTATGGTAGGTACCTCCAATCAATCGGATCCTGAAATGGCCATTGACCATATGAGTTATACCATGTTATACCCATGGAAAATCCCATGAAGAATCCTGAACTGCACCCCGTTCAGTTTCTGTCCCTGGTGGAACGGTTGGATTTTTGCGAAAAAATCAGATCCCACACGGACGATTTCGATGATAACCCCCCAACGAAACCGAAACACATGGCTGGTTCGGGGATGTTCCCAGCTATAAACCTCCCTTCATATAGGGATATATAGGGGATGTTCCATGATTTTCCATGATTTTCCATGATTTCCCCATCATATTGGGCCCCCAAAATAGAGGGTATCTTCCCGCTTCACAGGGCCTGAAGTCTTCAGCGTGTCTTCATAGGCGCGATTGCAAGACAAGCACCTGCAAGGCCCAAGGCATCCATGGTTGGGGTTGGTACCCCCATTTCGACGAGTTCCAACCCTCATTTTTCGTGGATAACAACATCAGATCATATAACTATATGATGTCCTTAAACATTCTTAAATTGGGTTTTTTGTTGGAGATCATAATTGTATGGGAGGTACTATGGATTTCCAATGGTTGCTTCTTTTTGCAGTGGCAATTAGTTCCATTTCATCCGTGGCAGTGGTACTTTCGAGATTGAGGGCAAAGGCCATGTGGTAAATTCTTCCCATCGAACAATCCCATGAATGGCCATGAAGTTTCAATTAGTCATACTAGTGGACATTAATAACCACTAAAGGCTATAAGAATGGTGGGTAAAAACCATGATGCTGATTTTTGGCTTCGCCTCATTCGTAACCATAGATTTCTAAGTGCCCCATTGGAGTATGGCATACTGAGAATGCCATCCGCCATGGAAACTCAGCCATCAAAAGATGCTCCTCCTGAGTAGATGATTTACTCGGGTATTTCTATGGCCATGGCTGCCATGGCTGAAACTACCAGATCATCAGGTAGCAATAAGTAGCCTCTATGGCCATGTTAGTTTGGTTCGATCATGTTCTTCCGGGGCTCCAAAAGCCACCATGGTTATTACCCATGATAATTACCATCCCGTGGCCAAAGAATACCCAGTGGTTTCAGTACAAATGGGGGATCCCCACCAAGTCACCATGGGCCCGTTGAACAATACGCGTCGTCATGGGTCATCCATGACGACTGGATGATTTGGGGTATCCACTTTAGGAAACCCTCATCCACAGCCATTCTAGATCATTTTCCTGCGTTCCCGATGGGCTTTCCACATCGTTTTCCTCATCGGCCCTCTGATCGGACCTTGCTCCAAAGAGCACCGCTTGCTCTCGGTCTTTGGCATTCTGGCGAGAACGCGCGGAGTTTCCAGGGGATTCGTATTGATCATATGGGAGGTCTCAAATCAATATCAGTTGCTTCACCCCCTAAATATCCTTGCAACATTTGCTCATGACTAATGATCCCATATCGTGAGTCTGCGCCCCAAAAAAAAATTGAGATTGAAATAGTTCATCAATTGCAGGTGATGCTAGACTTTTTGATCCTGCTATCTCCAGTAATCAAACGTTGCAATGGAAAATCCCCTGCAAATGGACGTGTTAATCCAAAAAAACATCTATAGTGGGGGAATGTTCGACTGCCGCGTTTGATTACCGGATGGTATATCTTAGCATAGATGTTCATTTCAAGTTGTTTGAAAACCCAGCTGCCATATGTGTCGCAAAAAGTTGAAGTCAGTTCAGATAACTTCCCATATAATATCCCATGTTCATCACATTTCAGCGCTTCATATTTCAAATTACCATGAAAAAGACCCCATGATTGTTGGTTTTAAGTTAAGCTATACATACTGTGTTCAAATTGAACCCCAAATTGTGTCCCTTTTTTAATGGTATATCCAAGCATCAACCATCAACCAACCATCACCAGTCACCAGTATCGTATATATCAACCCATCAGGGGTTGATGTTGAAATAAATCTAGTGGTTGATGTTAAAATAGTGGGATTGGAATAACAACATCCAGATGGTTATAGCATAGTTGATGTTTATATATGTTTTGTAACAACCCACAAAAAATATTTCAACATCCAGTATGTTAATGAGAAATAAAATGGATTTGACGACCTAAAGATGGTAAAATGAAGCTCTAACGTATCAACAAAAACATTTGACGAGCTATATGAAAGGTAAAATGATACGTTAGACCTTCATTTACCGCTCTCAAAGACCCTGGCTGAAAACAAAAATAACATTTGGAGATGGGTCGGGGCCGGATGGCTTGCCATCTGGGGGGAAGAACCATCCAAAATAAGCAACGATTTTTTGGGCTACGTATTTGCTATTATATACATCAGGTACTTTTCCATATGGAATATACATATATATACATATATATATATATATATATATGGTTGGTGGTATACCTACCCCTCTGAAAAATATGAGTTCGTCAGTTGGGATGATGAGATTCCCAATATGATGGAAAGTCATAAAAGTCATATTCCAAACCACCAACCAGATATTAATGGGATATACTGGATATACATTTAGTTCGTTGATTTACCTATTCAAAATGGTGATTACCTGATTACCTATTCAAAATGAAACATGTTCCAAACCACCAGCCAGAGATTATTAACTAACCATCATTAACCACTATTATTGGTATATAATCCCATTGTAAAGATGATTATCCCATTATAATAACCACCAACCAGCTAGTTATACTATAGTTATATCTATCATAAACCATAGTTAAACCCATATATACATATATACATTTTTTTGGGTACCTACTGTGCCAGTGTTTTGACTCATAACTATTTCGTTCCTGGACGTCCCAGCCATGTTTGATTTTCCACCGGTGCGGGCAACGTTTTGGAAGCATCCACAGGTGTTTTTTCCCAACATCCAGCTTAATTCCATAAAATTTCATTAAAATCACACTAGATCTCATAAATTTTGAAGAAAAAGACCATCAAAATCTCACTCATTCTCATTCAATCCAAAAAAAGACACTAAACTCCCATTAAAATCCAATTAAAACCACATCAGATTCCATTCAATTCCACTAAATCCCATTCGGATCCCATATTTCCCTGACTCGGCGGAGGTTCCTCCTCCATGGCACGCATTTTTCCCGCGAGGAATTGGAGTTGTTCTTCCGCCTGGTGCGAAATGCTTGGTAACTGAGAGGCAAGAGGTGAGTGGGCAGTCAATGAATGCTAAGATGAGTACTATATATATATATACTAGATATTATATTATACATACTATATATATACACTATATTATATACTATATATATACACTATATATACTAGATATATACTATATTATATGGTTATGTTGTTAGCACTTTCGTATCAAGGTTGACGACATATGTAATATGTATATATGTATATATATACATATTTACAACATATCTTACATATTATATATATACATATTTACAACATATCTTACATATTTTATATGTATATATACACACATGTGTGTGTGTTAAGCAAATTTATGTATATAGATATATGGGTTGGCAAGTGATACGGTTCACCCCAATTTTTAGGCCCATCACAAAGCCTCCCAAAAATCTGGGTTTGGTGGTGTGAAACATGGTGCTGTACTCCCATGCCCGAAAACATGTTCGCAGAATCCCAGTTCGATCGTCGGAGTGGTTTCCTCCAAAGTCCGGGATTTTATGGTGGTTTAATGGGATTTTATGGGATTTTAATGGGATTTATAGTGATTTAATGGGATTTATAGTGATTTAGTGGGATTTATAGTGATTTAATGGGATATATGATGGTATACCCTCTGGTAAACTAACAGTTTGCTCTTGAAAATGGCCCAGTTATCATTGATTTACCTATGAAAAATGATGATTGTCCATAGTTTTTTGTATGTTTACCAGAGGCTACTGGTAAACATCATCATTCACAAATCCCTTCCCCAGAAACCATGGTGGATGTAGGAGATAAAACCAGATATTACCATAGAATGGGGATGTTGAAATATGTTGAATACCAAGGGGGGATGGGATTATGGTATGTCAACTGAAGCAGATCTCAAACACGTTTTTCCTATTTGGGTGGCTGGATTCAGAAGTTCAAGATCTTTGGCAAAATATGAAGGTTCAATATAATGTAATGTAATCTAATGCAAAAAAACATCGTGCAAGATAGAAATGTAATCTATCAAAATACGATATAATATAAACCGAAATATAATTTAATATCGTATAGTATAGTATGATATAGAGAATATTGTATATTACATTACACATTATCATACTAAATATCCTAAATATCATATTTTATATCATGTATATAGTATTATCATGTCATAGTGCATTAAATATCTATATCATATTTTAAACATATCATATGTATATATATATATATATACGTATATATAATAATTATATAATAGCATGTAATATTATATAATATGGTTAAAACAATGTCATAAACAACCCGCCAAATCACCAGAAATAGGTGGTCTGGTTACCATTTCCAAATGGGTGGTTTATGACATTGTTTTACCCACATTACTGTTGATGGACAAAGTCATGCACCAGTTGCTTGGGGCTTTGTCCCACTACTACCCCCATATATATATAAATGATAACATATGAACAATATATATATATATATCCACAAAATATTTTTAAATATCCTAAATATATATATATACACAATATATTTTTAAATATCCTATTTATATTTATATATATATATCCCAACTGATACCCCGCCATTGACCCATCTTCCACGACCTTGTCCTCGATCCGATGCGTCTCACGGGCCAGATCCATTTCCAACGTCTCAAGACGCTCCTGGCCGCGAGTTCTCCAGAAAATCTGGGTTATTACCCTCTGGTTATTTAACATAGCCATGGAAAATCCCTTATAAATGGAGGTATTAATAGGAAAATCATCTATAAATGGGCCATTTTCCATGGCTATGTTAAATAACCAGAGGGTAATATGTTTTTGATATGGTTAATGTGTTTTGATATGGTGTGTGTATATGCTTAATATGGTGTTTTATATGTTTTTTGTGTGGTTCTTTATGTGTTTTTGTTTTTAAATACGGTTTTTGGTATGTTTTTTTTTACATAGTATGTACATAGTATGGTTTGCTATAGGGCTAGAATGGCAGCCATGGCTTTATAGGGCTTAATATGGAGATGTTAAGGGTACAAAAATGGGATAACACGGGGATTTAACCAACACTTAAAATGGTGGTTTATTTTATGTATAATAGGAATATCATGGGAATATCATGGGAACGTCATGGGAATATGGACTATTGATGTACCATTCATGGATCTTTCAACGCTGCCATAGCTGGGCAGCCAAGCCAAGGAGGAGGCCCAGCTAAGGAAAAGGGTCATTTCATAGGGTTTTTTTTGGGGAACTGGAGCCATCCTGATATCATATTCTAATGGGATTATGATTTTATAGTGATTTTAATGGGATTTATAGTGATTCTAATGGGATTTTATAGTGATTCAATGGGATTTCAATGGGATATTTCATCGAAATATACCCTCTGGTTATGACTATATAACAGTTCGCCATGGTTTTTCCATGGCCCTAATCGAAATAGATGGTTTACCTAGCAACAAAAAATGGGTGGATCTTTCCATGGCGAACTGTAACAAATAGCTATAGATGTCCGGCTTTCCCATTGGTTGATTGTAGAGGGGTTGGAAGGTTTACCCCTTTAACAACAGGTAAATGTTTAATGATACTTGGTGGCGAACTACCCACGAATCGTAAGTGGGTGAGTTCACCCCAGTTATAAATGGGATTTTTGTAGGGTTAGTCCACTCAAAAAACTGGGGTGAACTAACCCACTTACGATTCGTGGGTAGTTCGCCACCAAGTAGATGGTATACCAGTCACCGACCCAAAAGGACATGAAAACGGTGGAAAACTCACCATTTTTTGGATCATGTTCCGACGGGTTCAAACACCATAGCTTTTCCATAGCGATGGTTTTGCGTTTCACCCTAAGGGTACCCGGCCTGGTAAACGTTTACATAACCATGGAAAATCACCAGTGTTCATAGGTAAATCAACTATTTCTATGGCTATTTTCAAGTTCGCAAACTGTTAGTCATTACCAAAGGGTATCACAGGATTTAATTCTTCATATTAAGTCCTTTTTTTGTATTAATAATGTTAAAGGGGTTTCTACAAACCCCTCTATTACCCTCTGGTAAACGTTTACATAGCGAACTGGAAAATCACCATGCTATTAATGGGTAAATCCACTATTTCTATGACCATTTTCAATAGCTACGTTAAATTACCAGAGGGTCATTAAATGTCCCCATTGAACATCACCCAACCATTGGGTATATGATCTACAATGGCTACTATAAGGTGATGTCCAATATTCCCAAAATGGGACAGTTACCAACCCCTGAATTACCAGAGGGTAATCAACCAACCAATGGGAATTTGGGACATCTATGCTGTGGATCTATCCTGCCTCGACCATCGCCATGTGCTCCGCATGCGACAGCTCCTGGCGTTGGACCCAAGCGTTTTTGGACCGACGATGACGGCTGGGAAATCCCCGAAATGATGGGAAAATCATGAGAAAATGATGGGAAAATATGGGTTTATAGCTGGAAAATCCACTATATATAACGAAGAAAATGATGGGAAAACATGGGACATCCACTATGAATGGAGGTTTATAGCTGGGAAAATACTCTGTAGATGCGTAAGTGGACAGTTGGGAGTTTGGTACAAGCTTGACGCCCCAGGTCGTTGGCTAACTATGTAACTTGTTGAATACTAACTCCAATACCCAGGATTTGTGCAAGTTCATGGGGTATGTGGTAAGCAAACATGGCTCGCTGGGAATTTCACCTGTTTTCCTGGCCATTTATCCAATTAAAGACCATTAGATCATGGATTTATCATGGATTCATGGTGATAATAATGGATTTACTGGCTGTAATATGTTTCACTATGAAACCATATAAGACCATGTTTAATTCCTATTAAGCCTCCATTTTCTTGTATTCAATCTTGCTTTAAGTTGGGTTTACGGTTTACGCGTGTCTATCATGTTTGGAGCAAGAAAAGTCTTTGAGTTGGCAAAGAATAAGAAGAATTGTGCCAATAAAAAATGTGCACTTCAACGGGGAAGCAATTAACATTGACCTTTGCAATCTAGTCCTTTCTTGAATATGAACATGTATTTTCAAGAAGTTGCCACTGGCAGGTTAAAACAGCAGAAAGTACCTCAAGAAAAAACACCAAAATTCACTGCGTAAGCATGTTGGTCAACTTAAGACCCCTAAACGCCAATATCACCCCAATAACTCATGTTTGCAGTATATTTGGGGTAGATCCCATATAATGTGGATAAAACAATGTCATAAACCATCCCCCAAATCACTAGAAATAGGTGGTATGGTTACCATTCCCAAATGGGTGGTTTATGACATTGTTTTACCCACATTATTGTTGATGGACAAAGTCATGCACCAGTTGCTTGGGGCTTTGTCACATTACTACCCCCTTATTTACAGGGTTTCACACCTACCAATAGTTACCAACTGGTGCAGCATTGTGTCCATCCACAGTATCACTGGGTTATACTATGCTGATTAGCAATCAAAGATTGGTAGTAATGAATAGTAATTAGGCGCAGAATCCCATTAATAGTAATTGATTAATATAATATTATAATATATATATATACTATACTATGATACTATGTTGGTAATACTATGGTTATTTCATGTTATTTCCATTAGATCCTTACTATACCAGCATTTTCTGTTGCTACCGACGTTGCTCCTTGAATTCCAGGCTGGCTCGGATCTGCTCATGGTCTGCAGTCAACGCCTCCCGGACGTCAGCAGTGAAAACGCTACGGTGCGGTAAACCAATGGCCATGCCAATGGCTAGCTGCTAGAATCCATCTAGCTAAATATGCAAATGATGTATGTATATATATATATATATGTATATTGTATATTATATGTATATGAACATATAGAAATTACTGCGTAAATCTGTATAGGACATTCTAAGACACTATATGTATAGACTGTATAGATACAGTAGATACTTATGTAACTTATCTACACTATCCCTGGCACAAACAAACTTCAACCCGCACCCGACGCCTGGTGTCTTTGACTGTAGGACACCTGATCCTCTTTCGCCTCAGGCGGGTGTCCTAAATGTCTAGGTCAATTTCTAGGGTTGATTGTATAGAAATTTTAAATTAAACCATGTTTTTTTTTTAACCATTGCAGTCATACTTCAGGGTTTTGGTGACAGTCAATTGAAATTTAGCTTGTGGATTAAACTACTAGGGTGTCCTCTGTTTTTTCTGCAACATTTACTTTCAACATCTCTAAATATAGATCATTTAAGGGAACATCTACAAGAAAGTCGTGTTCATTTGTCTCCGAATTGGGGGTTCCTGTAGATTTTCTCTTGAAGAATTCTGCGATGTTTGGGATTCAAATGGGGATGAGTATAAGTCAAATATATGGCGCCATAACAGCTGTACATCTGAAGCATATGGGATATGGGCAGTGGAAAATACGGCGTTTTACCGTTGGATCTGTTTGGGAATTCCTGATCTCCACGACCAGGATTTTTCAGCAACAAACTCAGGCTGGGAGATCTAATCCTTCGATGAAAATGGGATGAACATCAATCCACTTATTATATATAAGTTTTCATAATACAAATTATCCTATATTTATAATATAATATAATACTTTCATCTTCTATTTTCCACCTCAATCCACTCATTCAAGGTGATCTAACCCTTCGAAGAATGGGATGGGCCGCAGATTGACATCTTCAGTAGATCCAGTATTGGAAATGCACATGATCTATGGAACATGATCGCAACCCGATGCCCAAAAGTCGGAACCATCCTTGAAAATATTAATGTGTGATCATGTTTATTCGGATATACCCTCTGGTAATTTAACGTAGCTATTGGAAATGGCCATAGAAATAGTTGGTTTACCCATAAAAAATGGTGATTTTCCATAGCTATGTTAGTTTACCAGAGGGTAGGCAATAATTCTGGATATATATATATATATGTCTTGGATCTAATCTGAACAAGTTGGAACAGCAGGGTGATGTTGATGTGTCCTGTTTCTATCCTTGCCACTGAACTTGGTACTTGGATACACATCATTCCAGTTTCAATGTGGTTAAGAAGCCATCTAAACTGCTGATTCTCCCCTTTTTCAACCCGGGTTATGCCAGGGTTATTCATCACGTAGCAACTTGGACGTAGCCACAACTCGAGTAAGTGATACGAATCATGTGTTGGCCGTATATCCCATCATATCCTTATCATCTACGAATTATAGATTATATCCCCAAGTATTGTAAATCCGATTTGCCCCCCTCATCTCCACATTTATATCATTTATAACCCCACACATACTCCACAATCACCATTCATTGCCCCATTTACCCTTTGGTAAATTAACATAGACCCTGGCAGTCATCGGGCTTGGAAGATGAGTTTCCATTAAAATTAGGCTATTTTCAGGGACCAACTGTTAATTTACCAGAGGGTAACCACTATTAATCCTTAGGCCTGGCTATTAACACTATTAATCACTATTAATCGCTATTATTAATCACTATTAACCATTATTAATCACTATTATCCCATTATTAACCACTATTAACCACTATTAACCATTATTAATCACTTGGTAGTAGCCAACTGGTAACCAGGATGATCAGTCACTGATTCGTGGCTTCTCCATGGTGATGATCTTCGATGGTAAAACAAAGAGAATCATTTCATTGGCATCCATTCTATCCAAGGTTCCAATATAGTATATATTATATGATATAATATAATATAATATGATATTATATGATATTATAGTTTATTATATTTTATATTATATGATATATTATTTTATATTATATATTATATTATATATTATTATCATATATATATATTACATATCCCATGAAATTGTTGGTCAATTGTTAAACATGCTTAAATATGTTTAACTTCACATTATATCCATGAATGCCCCTTTGCATATGGTAACTGGACATGCAAATCCCAGCCTTCTTTGCAACCTTCTGGAAGTCGTCGATCAGTTCGCCGTTGGCCACCCTTACAACCTGTCAAGTACCCTCTGGTTATGTCAAAATAGCTATTGAAAATGGCCATTTATAGTGAGTTTTCCCATTCAACATGGTGATTTTCCATAGTTATGTAAACGTTTACCAGAGGGTAGTGCTCCCTAGGCCTTCGGGAAACATCATGGGAAATGGGTGATTGAACCTGGCCAAAACCATATGGTGATTTGATGTGATTCCTAGGGATTCCATGGTGATTACCTTCCACTATCATCATGGCCGGGAATTCCATAAAAAAAACCCAACGAAACGCAGGTGACTCGTGTGCTGGGGGAATCTTCCCATGGAATTTTCCAGGAAAATGATGACACCGGAGAAAACATCTGGGTCAAGCCACCAGTGCCATGGGAATTCACCGTGAATTCACCACCTTTTGATGGTAACAGCAACATGTTGCAGCCAAAATGACCCGTTGTTTTCACACGGCGTTCTAGAAAAATGGTGGATTTCATGGGCAATCCCGGTGATTTTCATCCGGTTGCTGCGGCACCTGCAGTTGCTTTGCTGCTTGCTGACTCCATGCCTGGCCAGAGGGGATATAAGGGGATACCCTGATTTTGACAAAGATTCTGATGAAACATATGGGTATGGGTCAAAATTAGGTACCCCAAAATTATGGATGGTTAATACGAAACTAGACATTCACATCTGTGGTCCCATTAATGGTCTTCCATTTTGATGAAACATATATTTAACATTATTTAACCCCATTTGGGCAACCAGTAATTCACCAACATATTTTTCCTGGCTATACGCTTATGACATATTAGCCATTAACCATTCAGTATATTAACATAGACCCTGGTAGATAGGGGTTGGAAGATTAGTTTCCTCTAAAAATTGGTGATTTCCAGGGTCCAACTGTTAATTTACCAGAGGGTAACCCTCCAGTCTTCTTGACAAAACAACATCGCACCATCTTCGCTTCGCCTCCAGTTTCCGCTCCTGGACCGCTCGAGTTTCGCGAATATTCCAAAAGGGTCGATGCATGGCCAAGGGGCCATGGCTATGGGTCAGCTTACCCTGGAACCTTTAAAGTATGTTTATACTTGGTGTATTATCATTTCATATTTTGGTATTGTTTTGTTTGTTGTATATTTTATATGATCTGATTCTCTGACATATATATACATGATATATATATATATATGTGTATGGTTGGTGGTTGCAACCCCTCTGAAAAATATGCTCGTCAATTGGGATGATTATTCCCAATATATGGAAAGTCATAAAATTCATGTTCCAAACCACCAACCAGATATATGATATATATGATATATATATATATAGCAAACTGTTTGAACGCACCAGCTGGTTCTTCTGGATATCAAGATCCCAAAAAATCAGCTCATAGTCTTGCAGGTGACGGATATGGACCAATCCCCATTCGGCAGCATCATGGTGCGTTCATGGTCTCACAATCTTCATAGAACCAAGAACCACAACATCTTCGATTCCCAAAGAGTCTAGAAAATAGCCAGCAAATAACAATATCCAGAAAAAACCATTGCTTTCAATACTAAGTCGTGGTCTAACGACTTGGATGATTTAGGGTACCCCTATTCTAGGAAAACCTCATATCTACAATCACAAATCCACATCTCAAGTTCATCTCAATCCCCACATAACTAAGGCCAAACCCAGGTTTTTGCGGTTCATACTATGACTGGGTTACCCGACCTAGCCACATGGGCAGCGCCAAAAAAAGCTCCGGAGAAAAAATCCATGTTTGATGGTGAAATCCACCCATAAATATATGGTTAAAGCATGTTGCATCCCCATTATCCATCATTACCCCCATTAATATCCATCATTATCCCTTTTGAAAGAACCCCAAGAATGGTTCATTGATTTTCAACCCATCAGAAATCCCATGATATATCCCTATCATACATAATATATATCATATATAATACTAAAAGTAGCATTTTACATCCTTGTCATGTATAATATAGCCATATATATATATACATATGTATATATATGTATACATATGTATATATATATATATGTATACATATGTATATATATATCATATATCCCTATGATTGGTGGCTAATCCAACCCCCCCAAACCCTAGGCCCCTTCTCCCGAACAGTCCAGTCGTCCCAGTCGTCCAGTCGAGGGTCCTTCTCATCAGATCGTTCCAAGGACGGCCAGATCTTCTGCAAGGCATCGGACAGACGTTGAGTCTCCTGGCCCAAAACGACGGCCGTAAACGCCAAACGCAGCGGGCTTCGGAGCTCTTCAAATAGCGGGGAAAATTCCTTATATATATAATTATATATATATATATATATGTACAATTATATATATATATATATATGTAATTATATATATAATTATATATACATAGGCATATTATAGGCATATCTAACTTTAACTAACAGGGATGTAATGAAAAATCCTTCTGAAAATCGGCATAGGCATATTTCAGAGGGATGTCATGAACATTAAATATGGGGAATAGAATGAAATATATGACATCTAGAGCACATCATCTACGATCATGTTCCATGGTGAAAACAGATGACCGGAGGGTACTCAGTAGTAGAAATCCCATCATGCTCATGAAAATCCAATCACCACTAAACCCGTTGCTATCACCATTATTCTCAATACTTTGACCCCAGCCAAATCTTGGGCTCCAAGGCCGCTTCATGTTCCCATATGTTCCCATGATACTCCCATCTCCAAGATCATTAAATCCCTATAAAAATCCCATGTCCCCACTAGTCACACTACTTGCAGGAGTTATTCATCCGTTCATCCAGCCGTTCAAACCAAACGCCACCAGCGGTGAAGCTCCGTTGCTCCTGCTCCAGTTGCTTCTTCAGGTCGGTCTGCTCCGTGTCCAAGCGCTCAACCCAGACACCTCAACGAGAGTCCAAAGTTCGCGAAAACTGGTGCCGGATCGAACGTATGGATTCATATGGATCATACACTAACATGGATTCATGTTGATTGATGTTGATTGATGTTGATTGATGTGGATTAATGTGGATTAATATATAAGGATTGATGATATGGATTGATATGGATTGATATGGATTCGGATTATGGATTGATCATCCAAGGATTATGGTTGCACTCCCCGGAGCAACATCGTTGAAAATCCCAGATATGGAAATCGACATTTAACCGGGTTGCTCCAAACACCACAGGTGCAAGGGGGGTAAATTGGATAAATATGGAGGTAACATGAGCAATTTACCCCCAAAAGCGGCTATCATTTACAACGAGTTGGAGCAACCCTGTTAAACTATGTAAACTATGAAGATATTTGCTACGATGGTTTACATAGTTCAACAGGGTTTCCAACATAGTTTGCTAGGATAGTTCTTGCTAAGATATATTTACATACTAAGTCCAATTCAGATGTGGTTTCCCATTCCCATGTCAAATATGTTCATCCAGTCACTCTCGAATTGGACACAAATCTGGAGTCAGGGACCTGTCTGCGCATTTCAGGGGCTTGGACTCAGATACACTGCCAAAACCAGCTGATAAAGATAGCTATCACCAATTTATATTCACAAAAATCACTAAAACAAACTACTAGAAAAAAACAAAAAACATGAAAAACATATGAAAGAACCAAACATACAAAACTATATGTGTTTAAAAAAACGGCACCTCCATGTCCAGTGGATCCCATTTCATCGTGTGCCATCCCTTCCCAGCCTCGCGCCCGCAGATCAAGTTCCATTTTGACGTCATCGATGCACCGGAAGATGGTGGTTAACTGTTCCACCTACGTGGGATGATCATTGGGGGTTGGATTCAATGTGGATTCTACTTTCACCGTAAGTTATGCTTTGGTACTTGGGGGTGTAGTTGTGGATATATATATAACTCCATATAGTTTTAGAGGTTGTATCCCAGTTTATGGGGGTTATAACCATTTGTTATGCCCATTTATAGCATCAACTGCAACCCCAGCAACACGCTGCGCGCCTGTGCCATGTCTGCTGTCTTGAGATCTTCATTCAGCGAGAGCAAGTTGGCAACTGGCGCGAAGATGTGGATGCGAAGCTGCGCGAAGCTGTTCCGAACTTGGGTGAAGATATGTGTAATAACCCCAAAAAAGCTAGAAAAGGGAATCTTCCCTATGTTCATGAGGATATACTGATATACGTTTCTAATCTTTTCTATCCTTTGGGGAATTACGTAATAAACATAGTTGAGTATGTTCCAAACATTCCAAATATGTTCATCAAACAATGACCATTCAATCCGTGGATCCACTTTCGTTCACGAAAGCGCTTGCGTACACGGCGTACCCATCTCCAAAGACCCAAGAGATACATGGTACCCCAAAACTGCAATAGATCCAATACTTCACAAGGCAATGGACAAAGGTTGGAAGGGATTACCCATTGGGAAACTCACATATAGCTATGGGTAAATCAACGAACTAAATGATCATTTTATGTCATTTTCAATAGCTTTCCAATAGCAAATGACTGGCTATAGTAGTACCATCCAGTACCTCCCTTCGATCCCAGACCTTGTTCCTCCAGGCTTTGTTGCAGTTGCTCCACCGCAGTCACTTGTTCTTGCCGCAACTCCTCTTGTCGTTGTTCCAAAGCTTCGGAACCTCAGTGCTGAGGTCGTCCCATGCCATGCGAATCCTCAAATTTCATGGGATACCCTCTGGTTATGTCAAAATAGCTATTGAAAATGGCCATTTATAGTGAGTTTTCCCATTGAAACTGGTGATTTTCCATAGTTATGTTAGTTTGCCAGAGGATAATGGGTATAGAAAGTCCCCAAACATCGACACGCGCGCCATGGATCCAACTCCGGTGCTGAAAAACGGCTGCTTCGGAACTTCTTCTTCATCAAGATCACCTTTTTACACCTTTTTAGGGGATTGAGCAGGACACCCCCTGCTAATCCCCAAATAAATGCGGACATGTAAGAGAAAGCCCCCGCGGTTCTGGCGGTTTCAGGAACATGTTTACTTTTTTTTAAGGAAACAATTCTGTGCTTTTCTTGGTTAAACTCCATTCTTGCAATTTAAAACCCATATACTGTGCAATACTTTTCTTGGGTAAAGTTCCATGTTTACGGCTTAATGAAAATCCGTGTTTTCTGGCTGAAAACAAAAAAAACATCACAAAAAACGCGGATCCTATTCTTTACAGCCCCAAAATATCCTATGCATTCCCTCAAAATATTTCCGCTTCCCCCCCGAGACGCTGGCGGGCAGTTGCCAGCTGCTGATGCAGTTGCATGTCATCTGGGCGAGGTCGAATTCATTGGGAGTTAGATAAAACTCTATTCAGCTGATGATTAAAGTATCTAACAGTCTAACCTTGATTTAGTGGTGTAGAGAATATGTCTATATAATCCCTTCCTCCTAATACTAAACGTCCCCCTAATACTAAAAACAGGCATCCATCTCCAATTTCCGAAAATTTCAGTTTGGCAAATTTGACTTTTAATTGATCCCCTTTAAAAAACAATTTAAAAATCAACCTACCATTTGTGGGTTCTCCCCCCTAATACTAAAAACTAGTTCACCCCGGGGTGTTTAGTATTAGGGGGGCCTAG
>Ga0126342_10009566_pt1 | contig 17373 bp, 10 predicted proteins | sample Cyp1metagenome_FD_92528 | JGI IMG/M metagenome (GOLD analysis project Ga0126342, IMG submission 92528) | Coral microbial communities from Lord Howe Island, Old Settlement Bay, Australia - Cyphastrea 1 metagenome | ecosystem: Host-associated > Invertebrates > Cnidaria > Coral ... | reverse complement strand
TCAATTGCAGCTGCCCCTTTTCCAAATCAAGATTGGGGAACGATCCCCGCCGAGCACGACAAGGAGGAAAATCAGAGGCCGCAGCTTAGGTGGGACAGTCTGCTTGCACCTGCTCACAAGCAGTTTGAAACATCCATATTCTATTGTTATACTCCAGGATGACTATAATATAATGTATACAATGTATACAAGTATACATAGTATGTATTTTATATCATATATGATATGTATCGTATATTGCATATTTAACTTTACCCATCTGTAAGTGACCGCGGGAGCTTCGGACCAGGAACCAAGGGCCTTTTGCAGAGAGGTTTTGTTCCTGCAACTTGGACGAAATCCAGAATGGTGTGAATTTTCTTGGGACTTTTCCATGGGGATTTATTGTAATTGGATAATATCCATGTGTGTATAATATGGGTATGGGTATGGGTCAAAATTAGGTACCCCAATAATTGGATGGTGAATACTAAACTAGACTAACATCTGTGGTCCCCTAGGTCTTCCATTTTGACCCACATCCATATATAATATTAATATCCATGGATTATGGCCACGGATCTGGAGTTTTGAACATGTTTCAACACATTGGGATTATCCGTCCTTGGTGTATGATCTACATGGAAACATCCAAAACATGTAGGTCAGGCCACGGATGGTGGCCATGGGATTCCACGGAATCTTCGAAGATCTGAAACGTATGTTGCTGAGGCACAGGGATGTGGAAGTACCAATTCAGACATGACCAATTCACTCAGTTTTTTGTTGGTTTTTTTTCAGGAAGTAAGAAACATCAATGGAAGAGTTTCGTATAGTTACTGAAACAAGTCCAATCCTGGTCCCACTGCTGCATTGTGGGTTGACAAACACTGACCGTCCGAAATTGTGCGGCCAACAGCCCAAGACAAAAAGCTTTAGTCCTAGGCCTAGGCGACCCATTGTCCAAATCGATGCAACGTTGCAATGGTTTCTGCTGGTGAATATCACACCGTTCTTCTCCGCAGTGATGGCTGTGCCGTGGCTTGTGGTTCCAATGTGGACGGACAGACCAGGATTCCAGCTTTGCCATCGGCCGGAGTGGCATACACGCAGGTTTCAGCCGGAGGAGGTCATACAGTGCTTCTCCGAAGTGATGGAACTGCTGTAGCTTGTGGAAAAAATGGTGCTGGCCAGTGTGACATCCCGCCTTTAGATGCTCAAACCTCCTACACCCAGGTGTCTGCTGGTGGGTGTCATACGGTTCTCCTCCGCAGTGATGGCCAGGTTGTTACTTGCGGAATGCATGGTGGACAAAGCGAGCTTTCACTCTTCGCTACTGCAATGAATTTGTCATCCACCCAGGTTTCTGCGGGCAGATGTCATACGGTGATTCTCCGAAGTGATGGCCATGCGATGGCCTGTGGACTCAACAGAAATACACAATGCAACATTCCGCCCTTAGATGTTGCCATGTCATACATTCAGGTTGCAGCAGGGGGGTATCATACTGTGCTTCTCCGCTGCGATGGCCGTGCTGTGGCTTGTGGAAAGAATACTCACGGACAATGCCACATTCCACCTTGTGATGAAGGAACATGGTACACCCAGGTCTCTGCAGGCAATGATCATACAGTACTTCTCCGAAGCGATGGTTGTGCGGTGGCTTGTGGATTGAACGTTGATGGGCAATGCAACATTCCACCATTGGATGAAGGAATGTCGTATATTCAGGTGTCTGCAGGCTGGTTTCATACAGCACTCCTCCGGAGCGATGGCTGCGTTGTTGCCTTTGGAAAAGGTACTTCAAGATGTGAGATTCCATCTTTGGAGCCGGGCTTTTGTTATGTTGGCGACGCTATGCCACATTCCAGGGATGTCGTTTTGCAACTTGACTTTCTTTATGAATTTGATACTTTCATGCTCACCTGTTTCAGTTTGGCTGGGGAACAGGTACTGCGATTGAATGCACGTTGCTCTGACTTAGCTTGGAGTACTTACAAGCGCATTGCCTGTAAATTGAACGTGAACCTCCCAAGTCTAAAGCTGGTCTTGCCTGACGGCCACTTGTTGGCCTCCATTTGCAGGGCGAATCCACTAGCAATTGTTGCGGATCTGACTAGGCATGGTAAATGTCTTACATAATTCCCGGGGCAAAGGCCCCCGACGTACTGTGTTGCTGGGGATCTATCTCAACTTTTATTGATGGTTGCTGTACCTTTCGACAAAACGAGAGAGTACCCCATCACCTGGCGGATCCTGGTGGCTACAGAGAGAAGCAAGCCAAAAAGTTCAAAGAAATCTAGAGAAGGTCAACAAGTGGAGTACCAAAACAAACTTGATCACCTTCAGAAATCCCTTCCCCCGATCATAACCCCCATTTGGATCCATTGAAACAGCCTTTAAAATGAACAGATCCAGTACTCAAGCAGAGTTTCAAGGCTATTTGTTTGAGATCAGGGCGACGAATTTATTCGACCTACCATTTTGGGAGGGTCAATCATTTTGACCCACAACAACATCTCCCAGGAATTTCCTGCCAAGTCTGCTTGTGCTTGTCCCCGCATCCGGATGCGCGAAAATAAGTCTCATTTCTTCAGGTGTTTTGAAGATCGAAAAAAAAATGCCAAGGTTTGTCTGAAAATCGTGTACCCTCCGGTAAACGTTTACATAACTATGGAAAGATCCACCATTTTTAATGGATAAATCCACTATAAATGGCAATTTTCAATAGCAAACTGTTAGTTTACCAGAGGGTACCCCTAAACCCAAGGGGTGCTTCTTGTGCCGCAGCCTGGACCCAGATTCCGATTCCTGACATGGTCCATCCCCCAAAAGGTGATGTCCAACGTCAAAAACAGCCTCATCCACAGTAAGGTTCAGTTATACCTTTTTGATCGCGCAGTCTCGCGTTTTTATGCACACTTTTGCTGTAAGCAACAATTTGATTCTCGAAAAAGTGTCAACATATATATATAATATATAAATGATGATGATGATGATGATGATGACTATGGTTGTTGCTTCAATCCAAAAAAAGTGCAGATCTGATGTGGTCGCCAAGGTCGTACATGGTGATGCTGTGCTAGACGATGCGTGACCTGACTGGAGAGTTTGGTTGGCCAATGGGGGCGCAGTTAAGGTTCTTTAAGACGTAGTAGTGCTATAGGTGGTGCCCCAGGTCAGCAGCTAAGTTGGTGTTTAACTGATGTATAACTAGGTTTATGGTAGATGCATCAAACCATATCTAATGTAGTTTATAAATCAACTTAAAACTGGAAGGCGCCATCTCGTATAAATAATGATATGATGTTCGATCACCATCATTAAGTCGGCATGAATGAAAACCTTGTAACTATACGAGTTTGTGATCAAAATGGTGATTTAGATGGATTTACTATTCCCATCTATTCCTCAATTTTAATGGCCAAACATTGCCATAAGAACATGAGGTTTCCAGCGGGTATCGGCTGACAAAGCCATGGTTTTCGAACTCGCTAAAACGGCCCCTCGTTGCAGTGAGTTCAGTTGCTAAGATCGTGTTTTGTTTCGTATTCGTACTGTGGGACTCCAAACAGATTCAAGAAACTATTATATATATATATACATATAATGATGCCTTCCTTTCCATACCCATAATGCGTTGGCATTGGCATATTGCTATATACATACTATATATAGAATCTACCCTGCCTGGGCGATTCTGCGCCAATGTCTTGGAGCTGCGCAATGCACCTGAAAAAGTACCATTCCCATCCATTCCCTCTTCAATTGTTGAAGAGTGTTGCTACAACATCATTAACTAATATTACATTATGTTTTTCTTTATTATGCAACAGTATATTCCCTGCAGTTCTAAGTTTTTCTGTCGAAATTCGTGTGATTCACCAAGAACCTCGTCGAACTTTCTCCTGGCTTTCCCCAGGCAAGGTGTGGCCATTTTGAGCGGTGATGTCTGGATGGCCCGGGTACCCATGGGTACCCCGGGTTTGTTGGTCTCACATGTCTCACTTGGAAATGATTAAAATGATTCAGTTTTTGGGGTCAAGTTACAGTGGCACGGGGTATGTATGGGTACATCGTAGGATTTGATACAATTTGACAGGATATATCGCCAACTTTACATGATCTTTGGCTGTTACTTAGTACGAATAGGATTCAATAGGATATAACCCCCAAATCAGAAGTGCACGTGTTCATGCAAAATATAACAATACATTATACATATATTCATGTGCATGAATTATACGTGTATATATATACACACATACATAATACATATATATATATATATATACACGTATACATAGTGATTGAGCAGTGGATTTAGGGCCGATCAAATCCCCAGCACTTCCAAATTCAGGTAGAGCTATGTCGAGAACTGGGCGCCAAGTCAGCCGTGCCGGGAGCCCCGGCTGGAGCCCGGGCTGGAGCCCCCGGAGCCCGGGCGCCATGGCTGTGCTTAGAATATTCGGTCAGAACATCATCGATAATGTCTTATCCTGAAAAAAAAAGGAAAACCTTACAATCATGGATTATGTCATAAATATCAAAGAATCAATAATCCATCTATCACTTCCTAAGTTCAGAAAATGTTGGAAAATTTTGGACATAAATCCTGGCTTATTGAAGTTACAAATGGGCATGCCCAATTTTTTTTTGTTCAACAAACACTGGGTTCACCAGGCGAGACAGGATGATCCCACAGTTGGGACTGGGAAAACATCGAGCTTTGGGGAATACTTCGCAGACCCTTCAAAATCCAAGGTGATGGTCCCGAGTAGTTGGCTTATTGTGCTTTATTTATATATATAGACATATAATGATTTACATATATGTATATGTTTAACCAAAGCTAAGTGTAGTTAACACCATTAGTCACCAGTTATTCACCTTCATTGCCAACTTGGCGACCACCATGGACACCATGGACACCACCTTGTTGGTCTCCAGGTTTGTGACTGACGTGGATGGTGTTTTTACTAAGCCACTTGGCGGCAGATGCGAAGTTTAGATCGGTAAGAAGGCGATGTTGCCATCCCCAATGTTACCATGTTTACTTCATGGTTGGTATAAACATGCACAAAGCATCAAACTATGGGTGGTAAAAATGACATTGTTTTACTGTTTTTTCATGTTTTTTTCCAACAATAGGGTGAGTGACAGTTTCCCCCCAAATGCTCCATGTATGGTGTATAAACTGCATTTGGCCTACGATTGGGGTAAATGTTGGAGAATCTTCCATACACACAGAGCATCTGGGCACTGCAGTCTTATAACAAAACGTTCATGATAAATGACGATAACATTACAATCTTATTCGCTGTTAGATAGCTAAGTTGATTTATAAGTAGCTTTACAGCATGGTTTGTGGTTGGTGGCTAGATGGGTCAAACATAGCGTCGCTAAACATAGAAATAAAACGATAAAGAAACTCGTCTTTTTTCACTGCTCCCCGCGACACCCCAAACCCGAATTTCCCCCAAGCAATGCTGGTGAATTCTGATTTTGATGCTTGAAATCCCATAAATCAGATTGGGGAAGGGGTTGCTTCAAGCTATAATAGGTAAATGGTAGCAACAAGAAGGTGAAATTGGTCATTTTGCTATTTTGCTTCTCTACCCAGATTTTCCCCGAAACATATCTGGCTTGTTGGGAGCGACCCTGATTGTTGTCGGTTGAATTCCCAACATGACTATTGGTTGCTTTAACCCCTTTACATCCCATTGAATCCCCTATCTTGCTAGTTAGCCATTTGAATCCACCATTTCAGGGAAGATTCACCACATATGGATATATTGGCTAATTGTGGCCATTTTCAACATTATTTGATCATACATCGAATCCTATATATTGTTTCCTGAAATATTGGATTCAATATATTGAAATTCCTGAAATTGTAATTTTTAGATATGATTCTATATATATATAGGAATTGCCATATATCAGGATAACATGGCCAATTGTTTCAATATATTGAATCCAATCTATGGCCTTTCAAAATCCAATCTCCTTCCTGAGATTCCCTCCATCCAAGGCCACCGAGCGAGGCAGGCGCCGAGCTGGTGCCAGAGATTTTGTTGGACAACAAGGGCGAGTTGGAGCTCCGAGGCGGTGAAAAACGGACATGTTTCTCGTGTCTGAAACGTCGCAGTTCTATGGAGACGCTGGTGGAGACTTTAGTCCGGAAAGTTGTGGTTTGATTTGAGTTACAAATTCAAATTCGATCATTTTTCTCTGGTATCTGCCCAATAAAAAACATGAATTGTATGTGGCAAGTGTGGATTTTCCAAAAAAGAACACGAAATCATCCCATCAAGACCAAAGAAAAAAAAACTTGGTGAAGTACTTGGCCAGAAAAGAATGGTAAAATGGGATTTCTCATGGATTTTACTGTACAGGAAAAATATGGGAAAAATGGGATTCGGATATGTCATGTTAACTGATTTCACACGATATGAACATGGGCTAGACATGCCCGGCGCCACAGGAGTGTCCATGAACACCGCGTCGCACGATGTCACTGGTGGCCTAAAGGCACAGCGCCATTGCCATTTTTTGGCTTTACCGGGTAGCCTCCAGTAAATTACCCTCCGGTAAACGTTTATATAACTATGGAAAATCACCATTTTTAATGGGAAAACTCACCTATTTCAATGGCCATTTTCAATAGCTATGTTAAGTTACCAGTAAATTAACAGTTCGACCCTGGCAGAAATCGGGGTTGAAAGCTTAGTTTCCACCAAAAAATGTTCATGTGTGTTTCAGGGTCGATGGTGGCTCATCCCAGTTAGTAAGTGGATTATAACCCCAGTTATAAGTGAACTAACCCTACTTAGCCCAGTTATAACCAGGGGTATAACCTACTTACTAAGTGGGGTGAACCACCAAGTATACCCTTTTTCTTAGACCCGGTTGTGATGTTTCAGCCTTTACACCTTGGCTCAATTGGTTTTTCATAGCTGCGTAAAGATCCTCACAGACTGGAACTCCGAGCCAGGTGTCAACAAAAATCAACTCATTAAAACTGTCTGCAAATAGGATGCCCTTAAAATCCGGTGGTTTATCATGATTCCCTTTCAACATAGGCAATTTATGGCAATTTGATTCAATTTGCTACTGTTTTTTTCCACGGCAATCATCTCCAGAAGTTGGGAAACCCCAAAATCCTATGTAGCACGGCATCATTTTTGTCTGTGTAAGTACCATCTTTTGATGGTGACATATGGTGACATACCCTTGTTGCTGGTGGTAATGTTGCTTAATCCCCAGAAGTTTACTGCTGATGTCCTTACCCCGTTCCATCCAGTGATTGATAATCATCTTCACCGAAAAAACTCGCCATAAATTGGAAGTACCTATACAACTTATAGCCGTCAATTTCACCAGAAATTGACATCCCATGGTTTTCCCCAGTATATCCCTTCTATCCCCAGGATGGTTGGTTAAATCTGCACAGTTATGGCCATTATCAGTAGTAAGTACTAGCAAAACCCCATATATAGAATGTTTCTCATCCCATAGAAATAACCAATTATAACTGATACCCTCTGGTAAACATACAAAAAACTATGGAAAATCACCATGTTTAATTGGCAAATCACCATAAATGGCCATATCTGTAGTTTTTATCAGTATCTCCCATGGTCCCACGAGGCCAAACTGGAAAGCGCCGCGGACGTCTTGCGAGGAGCGCCCAGCGTGGAGGCAGGGATTTCTTGGGAACGCAGGAAGAGTGGGGATAGTTGAAGTGGAATAACAAATAAGTGGGGATAAAAGTTACTATAAGTGGGTAAAAGATGGTAAAAGATGGTAAAAGTGGAATAACAGAAAACTATCCCGACATACCATTTTGTGGTAAAACGCAGCAGGAAGAGCGGAATAAACTCTAATTCTATAATTGGGTAAAAACATGGGTTCCTTTTTTGGTTTATAACTACAAGTTTCTTAGAATGAATTTATGGTGGATGTATCTGCAAAGATATCTACACTTTCTGGTGGTTTTATACTTCAACTTATAACTGGGTCGGCCACTTTCTGGAAGAAAAATCGAGTGGTTTGGTGGTGTTTTGATGTAGTTTGACCACATGTTTTGCCACAAAATGGTATGTTTCACCAATGAGCAACGGTATGTTGACAGAAAATGTGGATTGTATGAATTGTATGTTGCTAAATGTTACTTTTAGGACGTTTTTCGCAGCAAGCATATGAGGATATGACTTCTATGGCCCACCATGGGATTTCAATCGACCCAAAAAAAGGAATATCACCCCAGATCCGATGACAGTAGATCGTTTATCATTGAAACAATATCATCGAAACAATATCATTGAAACAATCACACTGAGTAATTACAGAAGATAATGGGTATGCTTCTCTGAGTGTGTCTGTATACCTGATTGGGCTGGTTCCATTTCAAATAATCCTGTTCACACAATGGTTGACGTCATCCAATATGACAATATGTTGTTGCGTGTTGATGCTTCCAAGTTCATGTCTATTCCCAATACATGGAAGGATGATCCCCTATCAATACATGTCATCACGTGACCCACTTTAGCTGTAGAATTCCACCATCCATTATGTCCTGCTTCGTTTTAGCTAGTTCGTTCTTTGAAATATGATGCTTTTGTTTCCAACCTGCTTTTTTATAAGTGATGATCCCAAGCGACATTCGCATATGTTTGTGGGTTGAAAGGTTGAAACCACGCAAGGAGTCAACCAATCTGCAGTGTCAGGCCCAGATTCCTCATCAAGTTTTCAGCCCCGCCAGGCTGTGTACATCGTGCGGGCTGGCAGCAGCGCTGCTGCAGAGGCGTGGGGAACGGGACCTGAGGAGTTCCCTATTTGGGAATGGTCAGCCAAGCCTATTTGGAGATGTTGACCAACAATGATGATTAAAGCAAAAAAACGAACATAAATATTCCCTTGTCGAAATTGAGTGTTCACCCAAGAGAAATGTGGCTTAACCAACAGCAAATGAGATCTGAGTTTGGAAGGTGGGACATATCATGGAGAAATAGGGAGTTATTTGAACAAATGTTGGCTATGTGTCTTTTCTATGTCTAGAGTTAAAAGTACAACAGTTGGATACAGCTGTCATATGCTGTCATAGCTGGAAATTCATCCAGCAACTAATCGTAGTTGTTGTATCGTAGGTTTTGAGTTTGACCCATCCCCAGAAGTGACGACATGATTGGCTCTTGACAAGCCAGTTGGGGATGGGATTGGTTACTTCCACCCCAAGGCGAGACCAGAACTATAGCTATAGTCTGAACCCCATGAACTATAGTTGTAATTGCCATGGTGTTAATGAAACTATAGCTATAGTTGATCCTAGTTAACCATAGTTATAAATAGTTATAAGCTATAGTCCATGGAGTTAATTACACCCAAACTATAGATCCTAGTGATATCAGTTATGTGCACCAACTTAGCTATCTAGGCTGGCTTTGCAGGAAAAGGATCTTCCAAATCCATCCAAATCCCATGGGACACGTTTCCAGATTTTTCCAGGCTCTGCGCGGACTCGCTCCAAAGCAAGGCGCGCAGCGCGCTGCAAGTGTTGAACCTCACAGGCAGGTTCCCAAAACGATGGGAAGAGGAACCATCCCAAAGATGGTTAAACCATGTCAAACCATATTAAACTCCCATTTTTCACGTTCAAACCTATGATTTTTTCCCGTTCGAAAAAGAATGGTCCCATGCCTGGCGACCACTTCAGGTACTACTCTCAGAAGACGCTGAGAGATGTGAGGACGCTCTCTAAAATGGCGTGTCTGAAAATGGGGCGTGACCTCAAACTAGATCATAGATAAATAAAATATATATATATACACGCAATTATTCAATAATAGATAGATCATACGTTATTTATATCAAACTTGCCGTTTACTGTAATGACAGATAGAGAAGATACTTTTGATTTATCAACGGACTGTAACGGACACATTCGCGTGCCCCATTTTCGGACAAACGCACACGGGCATGTCTCAATATTTGGACCCTGTCCAAAAATGAAATTCTACTTGGGGAGATACCCGGTCTTTTAACAGGGCAGATTCTGTAGATTGCACTTAGAACGTCGGCTGGTTCGAGATTCTTTTAGCTCCCAAGTTAATTTATTTATGTTATGCTACTTTGACCCTTAGTGAACCCAAAAAAAAGACTGCAGCAGCATTTGTCCGTGGTAAATGCTCATTTTGATGGATAAGTTGATATGTTGAGGGTCTAGGGAAACTACAAATGGCCAGTTCCTTGTTGTTGCAATGCTATCCAATGCTCAGCCAGTTGAACAGCTATGGGTCACGGGTCTAAAATCGAGAGGTAAATCACAGTCTTGTAGATGTTTGATCCCGTTGGAAAACTCTACCCATGTACCGTGGTACCTTCCCAACGACTTGTCGAGCGGCACTGGCTAGAAAGCCAGCGCCGGCAATTCTTCTGCCTTGATTTGGCAGGGCAAGAGCCGAAATGTTGAGAAAAAGATTCATGAGACATGTCGTGGCACATTCATGAAATATGGACCATGTATAAACCATGTTTGCATATGATATTCTCTATCAAATACAGTACTCGCAGGTGCCAAAAGCAACAGGCCCATTTCCCCAAGGTCATAGCTCGATGGCAACACTTAGCCTTGAATTTGCTGGGATGGTGGCCACAATTCTTGGTGATACCTGGCACCACATGATATTTACCGACGCGATGGCAACAAGGTCATAGCAGGTCGAGCCATTATTTGGTCTGTGTCGAATGAGTCCGGGTGGTTCATATCATGAACAATTTTCATGGGTCAACAAAAAAATGATGTCGCAAACAGTGCTTGAATCGCTCATTGTAGAATGAATAGTCAGGGGCCCATGTGTAGTCAGGTTCATCAGCATCTTTCTTCCATGGTTGGCTCAACTTTTTTGCAGATCCCTCTCCAGCTCGCGTTGCGGCGCAACGCGCCTCCGCGCAGGTTCCTTTTTGATCATGTTCTTGGTCTGGGGATGCGCCAACATCATCCTCTTTAACTTGTTGCCCGGCACGTCCCGGCGATTCCGAAGGTCGAGGACTGGCTTGGTACCAATGAACATCATTCTGTTGTCGATCAACTAATGTAAATCCATCCCGAGTAATCTCGAGTACATGATTTCAGTGATTAACAGATGTTAAGAAGTATAATCTATATTTATATATATATATTTATATATAACAGATCGTTCGTTTTGGGGTGTCCCATTTCTTAAACGTGTTTCTTGGTGAATCATCCCTCATTTTGTGTGTCTTCTTTCACTGTTTCCCCTTACTGGCTGCCATGCCGAGGTTCTTGTCCTTCGCTCCCAACATGCTGTACATCTCACAAAGGCCTCCCGGTAACGATCCCAAAGGTGACGATCCCAAGCTTTTCAGGTCGGTGAATGTCGACATTTTTCTCTCTGTTTCTCCAGAAAAATGATGATGTTTACCGTAGTTGACAATCAGAAATTGTGATGTCATTTATTTCCTGCAAACATGATGAGATTTACCCTCTGGTTATGACTAACATAGCCATGGTATAGATGGCCCTAATCGAAATAGATGGTTTACCTGGGTTTACCTCTTAAAAATGGGTGGATTTTCCATGGCAAACTGTTAGTCATAACCAGAGGGTATATAGAGATTTATGCACAACCTGTAGATCGAACTCAGTCTTGTCAGTCACTGTGGTCTGTGTCAATCCTAGTGCCCACACTAGCCAAGCCCTATAATTTATGTCTAGTAGAGGACACCCAAAATGGGCTGTATCGTGATGTCATTGGGAAATGCCACATAGTTTGCCATCAGACGTGGGGACGGGGATCTATACTCAATAAACAAATGAGTGTATAACTCTTCTTAAGACCGTTTGGTGATCTAGTTAGTGCATGTTATTGCAGTATCGCCTTTGAACATTACCTATCCCCAGGTGGTTTACCTATTAATTAAATATATTCACAATTATTCACATTATATAGATGTACATACGTATAAATCACCAAAATCACCAAAATGTGATGAAGTCTTGGACTTCTCGGCTGAGTTGTAATCATCCCCATAACAACGACCTAGTATATTTAAGTACAACATAGTTTTTTACCCACTGTACCAACCAATAGCGGAATTTGCCTGGTATTTCACCATGAAAAACCTTTATTTTTCCATACCTCAAGGCAGCCTTGATTAAAAACGGGGACTGGGAGGATGATTCATTCCAATTCCGGCAGGTTTGAGATGACACCCTTTGCATTTACCGTGGACAACCTGCTGATGATTTTCAATTCCATCCTTCAGGCGACTCAGAAACGGTCGGACCTGACTGGTGTGGAAAACAACAGTCGACTCGGAAAGCAATTAACTTTCCATGTCGTTCCCAAGATTTTGAAAATTCCATAGTTATGTGAAGTTGGAATCTGAGATTAAAAACAGGCGATATGGAAAAGGTTGTTGGTTTCCCTATGATATGATCCACTCCATTCTGTGGGCCCCTCCAGCATTTTTTTTCGGGTCGCCTAGGTATGGCCCTGGCCCAGAAACCCAAGGCGTAGATTGAACAGGCAGTACTGACGGTTGATGTTGTCTTATAGCCATGTGGCAACGGTTGCAATTACCGCGGCATTTATTGCTTTCGAAAATCCAGAGGCTTACCCACGAGAGATAGGCTGGGGGTGTTTTCATCCATTTGGTCAGCCATTTGGTGCGGTGGGTAGCATCTCAAAAGCTGCAAAACAAGGGTGTGTTACCCCATCAGGATGACTGGTTTCAAAGACGTGATATATCTTTCTTCTCGTGCAGAGGCTAATCATTGTTGGTTACATCATGTTACATCCAGATGGATCTTGACTATGCATGTGCATAACGTTTACCTGTGGTGTTTTATATCTTCATTCCATGAAAGATCTCCATTGTACCATTATATGTGTCAGAAAAAATGAAAATATATATATATATATATAGGATTCATTGAACGTGGCTTGAGGCTGAAGGCTGTGAGAAGCAAGATCTCTGCGAGTGGCATCACAGTTGCAATACAAGAGCATGCAGGAGCAGTTGGCCCAGGCCCAGAAGTTGGCAGAATTGGCCTTGAGCAAAGAACCAGTCCAGGTGACGCCGAGCAGCTGAGCGCAGCTGTGATGCGTCTCAGGTGTCATGAGTTCCATGGCAGGTCGCTGGGAATTCCCCGAGCAAAACTAGCATCAAAAATGGGAAGGTCATCGAACAAAACGGCAGATTTTCTATTGCCATGTTTGAGTGCAAGAAGATACAGCCTTTAATAGATCGTGGTGAAAGCGACAAATATGGCTACTACATGAACTGAGTAGCATGACCAAGTAAGTATACTGAGTAAGTCTAAAATTCTTCGAACCAGGGTGGATATATAGTCAGCATTCAATCACGCTTAAACCGCGGGGCCAACTGGGATCGTCCAGTAGGATGTCACGGAGTGTGGATCCCCGGGGTGCACTAAGAGGGGCTTCCTTATCCCTCGACGAGCACCCCTCTCCCTAACATCTGGTTCCCATTTGGGCGAAAGTGCCCTGGCCCCAGTGTGGCTTTTTAGCCCCTGTGTGGCCAAGTTACACATTCTTCACCTGTGGCCCTGGCCTTCTTAGAGACATGACCAGGCAGCTTGGAAGGCTGGAGTGAGGCAAGGAGGCCCTAGCAGGCCGAAGAAGGTGAGGCAAGGGCTGGGCCTAGTAGAGCCAAAGTGCCAGACGGCAGGTTCGAAACGTCTGAAGATACATGACCAGGCAGCGTGGAAAGCTGGAGTGACGCAAGAAGGTCCTAGCAGGCCAAAGCCGCACACCTACGGTGATCCCGGGCGCCGCCCCGCCTAGGCCAAGGCCAAGGCGAGGCAGGGGTCGGCGGATTAAATAGATATAAATATAAATAAATACTGTATATATATAGATGTATGTATATGTAAAATATTGTATTATATATATAATGAGTATATATATATATTAATTTAGTATAATATAATATATGTATATATATATATATACTATTTAAATAATTTAGATTATATATATATATATATTTACTTTATGATTTATTGTAATTATATATTTACTATATATATTATTTAGAATATATTTTTTTTTAGTGGTAGTTGCCAGTTGCCATAAACCTAAGCCAACCAACTTATAAAACCTTTTTTGCTAACTGCAGTTGGTTAAATTGTCAGCTGCCTCGAGGCGCAGATGTGTTTGCGCGCGCGACAAATCCTCGACCAGGCCTGTGAGATCGGTCTGGTTAGTGCCATTGTTAGATTTCTTCATATGGGGGTTTCCACAAATGGAGGCACCCCAATAGCTGGATTGTTTATAATGGAAAATCGATCTATACATGGATTTGGGGGTCCCCCATTTCAGGAAACCTCTATATGGGTAGTTTTGGGATCTAACCAACAAAAAACAAGTGATTTGATAGGACGTTTAAGGGATTTAACATGATTTAACCTATTAGTGCCATGGGCAAGCTGGATTGGAAACTGTTTACAAGCAACAATATGGATAGAATTCAATAGGAATTCGTGAAAATTAAAGGGAGTTACTTGGATTTAATGGGAAATTGTGAAAACTATGTATGTTTGGGATACCCTCTGGCAATCTAACATAGCTACTGATATGGTATAGATGACCAATTTAGTTCGATCATTTACCATGAAAAATGATGGTTTTCCATGGCGGAGTGCCAGTTTACCAGAAAGTATTACCAACAATATGGATATAATTTGATTTACTGGGAGTTTAAAAATTAGAATTAATGGGAATTGGTGGGGTTTTCGTACAAAATGGGATGATCATCATCCAGTAATAGGTGTTAATAGCTAAAATCCCGTTGTAAGGAATCTTCTTCACAATGGCGGTATGACCATACCCCATTAATCCCATATTTTAGACTTAGACCATGGCACAGATGAGGTGTCGTCAAATCGGATCACAGGGTATGTCGTCTGAAGCTTCACACGGAAATCAATACTATTAATTGTACAATCCTATTGATGCCAACACACATGTATCACACCTAGAAATGTTATGTGTATATACTGTATGTATATATATATATTTACATTTAAATATACAATAGATGCAGTGTGTACTTAGATGTTGTTAACCATCCCATTTCAAAAGCAACCATGTTACAGCCCCACAGAGCATGAATCACTTCAATAAACCCGTTGAACACATCCACTTCCGACTGCTTGCAATCTAAGATGCTGTTCCCCAAGCAATGGGATAGTTCTATATAGTTCTGTATCCCTCCATATTCCGATGACAACCTGGGATTGTTACATCAAAACCCATGGGGGTTCAATGGATTTTCATAGGGTTTTCACAGGGTTTCAATGTGTTTTCATGGGTTTTCATTGGGTTTTCATACGGTTTTCATGGATTTTCATAGGGTTTCCATGGATTTTCAAAGGGTTTCATAGGTTTTGATGTTGAATCTAACTTGTGTGGTTTTGAGATCCCAAGCGACTTGACCACTTGGCGCCTGGCTCCCAGGGGGTCATTGCCCCGATTAATAGTTCTAAGAGGGGCCCAACAGCCATGGTCCTACAATGTCAACCCAAACGGCCAGTGTTGGCAGTCAGAACCGTATCGAAAAACTACAAGAAAACATTTTTACATATATATATATATATGTATTTATGCTTTTGATATGGTGTGAAGTTTCTTTAATACTTTTAGATTCACCCTTGCCCCTTCACCTGTCCTTTGTATGCCAATTCCTTTTGATCTCGCTCCTGTGCTACAGCATTCGAAACCATTTGTTATCGGATATGTTATCGCACCCAACATGGGTATCCTTTCAAAACCCACACTCTAAAGATGAGCTCCGAAGATGATCTTCAAACCCAGAAACCCAACCACCCTCCACAACAGTTGGTTTCTAACTTTGCTCCCTCCGAAAATGATCACGTCAGGCGCTGTCTTTCAACATATGAGATGTTTTTCCATCCAAAGATGTATCAAGATCAAGCAAATCCAACTTCCAAAAGATGGAATTCCATTTTTTGAACCATCCCCAACATTGAGCAGCCACAAAAAAGAATCAGAACCAGAAAACTTAAACAGAATCGATCAAACCTCAACAAAACATCAAAAGCTTGGAAAAATATCTCCATAAGACAGCTTCCATTTCGGAAAACTAAACTCCACAAAACTGGAAAATTTTCGTGCAAAACCCCCCCATCGTATTCCCATCGTCTTCCCATCGTTGCCATCGCCATGGCGTCGTTTCTGTCGGCGCTCTCCGAGCTGCACGACACGCTGGTGGCGTCCCTCAGCAGCTGCGGCCTGGGCCTCGATGGAGTCGAGGCCAAGCCGGAGCTGATGCGTGGCGCGGCGGAAGCGAAGTCACGGTGACTGGTGGTGGTTAGGATGGGTTAATGATATTGTAGTATAATAATGGTTAGTATAGTGGTTATTACTAATGGGATAATGGTTTGTAAATAATGGTTAGTGTTGGTCAATGTGATATTATGAGTGGTTGCATGTAGTTGCTAAAATGGTTACTATTGGTTAATATGGTGTTATTAGTGGTTAATGGATGATGATAATGATAATATGTTATATTGGTTAGTATTTATTCTTGGTTAATTAGTATGATGAATGATTTTACCAATGTGAATATTAAGCAATATTGTATTGTTAACCATTCTACCAATATCAACCATGTCTGGTTAATGGGTGATGATAATGGTTGATAGTGGAGAAGAATGATTGATATTTGCTCATACTTGCTTAATAAGCCCGAAGCCCCATAAATATTTATGGTTCACAATGGTAGATTCATGGTAGATCTGATATCACACGGTGGTTGAAGCAATATCAACTATTTTTTAACCACTGGCCAATGGTTGATAATAATTGTTAACAATGGATAAGTAATGGTTTATAATGGTTCATTGTGGTTAGTAATGTAATGTTGGTTCAAGTGCGGTTAATAATGTTGGTTCAAATACAATTACCGATTGGTTTTACAGAGGGTTATTCCAACAAATTTGTCCAACCATTGAAAATCATGGTTGATTGATGGCCGGTGGATAGCTGGTAATAATTCATGATAAGTGGTTAGTGACAACGGTTATGGTAATAACTGATAGATGTTAATAGTGTTTGGTGGTTTATTGTTCATGGTTGATGAATCTTGATTAATGTATGTGTATGCTGCATAATAGTACCCCCCCTAAATAAAATAATTTTGGGAAAAAGTCAGGGGGGGTCAGCATTCCAATAGTAAATTTTTGGAACCTTATGGCCTTATGGCTGGGATGGAGGCGAAGGAGGAGGACGAGGAGGAGGAGAAGAAGGAGAAGAAGGAGAAGGAGAAGGAGAAGGAGGACAACAAAATTGGAGTTGCGGAAAAAAGTTTCCACTATTG
>Ga0126342_10009565_pt1 | contig 17374 bp, 16 predicted proteins | sample Cyp1metagenome_FD_92528 | JGI IMG/M metagenome (GOLD analysis project Ga0126342, IMG submission 92528) | Coral microbial communities from Lord Howe Island, Old Settlement Bay, Australia - Cyphastrea 1 metagenome | ecosystem: Host-associated > Invertebrates > Cnidaria > Coral ... | reverse complement strand
TTGTTCGTTCTATCTATCTATCTATCTATCTATCTATCTATCTATCTATCTATCTATCTATCTATCTATCTATCTATCTATCTATCTAATCTATCTATCTATCTTTCTATCTATCGTTCTATATCTATCTATCTATCTATCTATCTATCTATCTATCTATCTATCTATCTAATCTATCTATCTATCTATCGTTCTATCTATCGTTCTATATATATCTATCTATCTATCGTTCTATTGTTCGTTCTATCTATCTATCTATCTACCTACCTATCTATCTATCTATCTATCGATCTATCGATCTTTCTTTCTATCTATCTATATATATATATATCCAGAACAAGATTGTATCGAAGCCTTTGAAGTATGACACTGGCTTGGAGTTGGTATGCACCCTTTAGAGACCGTTTGCAGGATTGCACTTTGCAGATTCCGAAATTCCCGCCCGTGCCTGTCCAGTTTTTGTACTGCTTCAGCATAAGAGATGTAAGCCAAAGGCTGCAAATACCTTATCTGGGCAAGGGAAAAATATGCGAAATATCAAAAACAAAAAGTAATAACATTGTCTTTATGAATAAAATGACTCATCTACATCAGTTTCAACGTCTTTCAGCGGGTGGATGTAATCCCTGCATTAATCGAACCACGGCCAACCCTTAACATCATGAGTCTCCAGTATGCTGTTCTGCTGGATGCAACGGAGTTCTGATCAAGCCTCGAAACGACAACACCACAGTCTCCTCCAATGGTTTTGTTTGAGTCTAGGGAACGCCATCAACCACAACTGCGTGAGCGCACCCTTCAAGAAGCAGACATCCAGCTGCCAAATCAGCCAATCTCATCCATCGCAATTCGCAATCAGTAACTACTGACTCCTGAAACACCCTTGGTGTTTGGTGTCTTTTTTCTGCTGAACCCAGCCACTGTCGCAATGAGGGCCAGTGGAACGCCTCTATCAGCTGCTCCTGGATGGCAGTTTCAACCCCCAGTCATATCAGAAATGTCGGAAAAAAATAACTACAAACCACGGGACAATATAGGAAAAATCATGGGAAAATATGGGAAATCCCTTGCAAATGGAGGTTCGAATAGGAAAATCCCATTAAATGGAGGATGTTCCGTTGCCATGTTTGATTAGGGCCATTAGGGTATCAAATTACAAACTATTTCTGTAAGGCAAGAACCAGCATCGACTTGCTGACGCACTCAATGCTGCTTGTGTCACCGCTCCAAGTGTTGTGAGCTTAATATGAATATGGGTCAAAATCCTGTACCCCTGTAGTTCAGACCAAAACAGCTGATAAGTATTGATAAATCAAATGGATGTTCATAGTTCATCCCCAAAATATGTTATAAAGTATAAATAATAGAAATAGTTACTGTGATAGGTTTTGATCCCCAAGTTTTGGCAGCACCATCCCCCTAAATTCTGCTGGTGGTCTGCCCTTTCAAAGCTCCAGAGCGCCCGTGGCTGGCAAAAGTGTGCTGCTCTTCGGACGGCAGGTGGCTGCTGCAGTGCCGGGTGTGGCCACTGTAGACCTGGGGGCAGGCTGGGATGATGGCTTTCCTTGGAAATTTGACAGGACATCCCTTATTTTTGAGGGTGTCCGTAGTTTGGGCTTTATGACAGGCTAAGCGGAAAGAAGCATCAGCATTCACTCCTATCGCCTGTGCGGACGGCTTCTGTGCATGCTCGTCAGCGTGCAGGTACAAATCGGGTAGAAAAAATGGCATGCGCAAGACTGGAAGTCCTGTCGGCTTAACTGTCAATATTCTCTCGTCAACAAAGCCGTTGATGGTTGTCCCAACATTTTGATTCAAGTAGGACCATGATTCTCACCTGGCCCTTGAAACCAGTTGATCTCTCGCTTTAGTTGCAATCCGACCATTTGGCTTCCAAACGCCAAGATGGGCACGTTGTCCCAGAAAGGCTCATGCTGCAATCTCCTTGGGGGCGCATTTCAGGTGAGGCAGAGGTCCACAACTCAAGACTAGTACGGTTGTGGGTCAAACCCTTCCCCTCTGGTTATTTATATAACATAGTTATGGAAAGTAGCCTATTTATATTATACATTATTTACTTATGATTATCTAACTATTTGCCTATTCAAAATGGTGATTTTCCAGTTCGCTACGTTGAATAACCGGGGGGAATTGTGGGAAACTGCCCAAAAAAAGAGGAACCAAAGAGTCATTTTGGATGCTTTCCACTTTTGAATGATGTGCAAAAAATAAAACATCTTGATTGGGGTCTTTACCCAGCCACATTGGATAGCCAAGACGCTCCAGCAAACACACAGAGACCGCAGCTGGCCATGCAGCCGCGCTAAGAAGGGCAGCCAGTGACATGGCATGGCGACAGGTGTCACAAATCCCTACTGGGTGGTTGACATGCCAGCAATTCTGAGGGATTTGGATTAAGCACCATTGCGTATATATATATATACATATACTTACACACACATGATATTACAATAAGTATGTATATTATATATACACTTACATGATGTGAGAATACATACATATATATATATACATATGTATGATGTCGGGTTCAAGCATCAGTCATGGACATTCAAAACTGAAGAAAATGGCAAACTGCATTCTTGTTGCGATGTGTGTTCGGTCGAAGGTTTTGCTGCAGGCCCGGGCTTTGAGTTTCTTCTGTTTCTGACATCTCTGCAATGATTTAACTTTCCAAAGGGATGCACTGGCCACATGCAAGAGAATCAGGAGTTGTGATGAAATGCACCATCGGTATCAGGGCATTCTTCTTCAAACAGGTTCTGGAAATAGAAATATTGGTTGAAATGGCGTTGGGGTAACTAGGCTTTTTTGCTGACCATTTGTGCAACAGGATAGTATTGAAAATCATATCACGCTTCCATCAGCCAGAGTTCGACTGCAGATCAACTCCTTCTCAATTCTCAATTCATCATCTTGGCACCTGCACCCCGACTATGTCCGATCAGCGTGGTTACTAAAGATGTTGCAGCATGATGGGACCTGAAGCAATCGAAAAGAAAAGTTTCACGCAGCGCACTACGCGGTTTTGCGTTCTCAAGCACTTGCCGTGTCCGATAGTCGTTTACCGGATGATCCAGGGGGCAGACTTAGTTCTCAGAGATCATCCTACCGATGCAGAAGTTCATCCTTTCTACTGATGGTAATCTCAAATTACTTCCACCGTGGAGGTGGATCTTCTCCATTTCGTGGATTTGTTATGGAGATTCTCTGATTACTATGGCCATCTCATCTCTGCCCAAACCTTTCGCCAGAGGCGCGCATGATGCTCTCACCTCAAGGAAAAATGAACAGCTGCGCTCTGTCATTTTATGGGTTCAAAGAAAAATCTGTGCTGACCCAGAAAATCTTCAGGCAAGGGAATTTATTGCGGTTCTCCCTACATCCTTCCTGGGTTGTTCAGGGCGTAGCAAATGATTCCACACAGAAAGCCCGGCATAATGTGAAGAAACGCTTCCCATCCAAAAATATCACGAATGAAGAGAGGCCTAATTTTGCCAAATCTCATCTACGTGCTCATCCCATGCCCGTTGGTTTGCGCCTCATCGACGGCTCACCGGTGTGCTACAAAGGATACAGACCTCACCGTGGTGGGTTGATGGGGATCGCCCCATGACAATCCGCCATGGAAAATGGGTAGCAGAATGGATTCATCCATCTATTAGCATATGTATGTGTATGTACGTATATAAAGTGTGTATATATATATATATATATCATGTGTCACATGACAGATGTCATACATTATACATCATACATTATACATCATACAGCATACATCATACATCATATAGTTTATACCAATCTTTATATTTATGTTCATATTCATATTTGTTATATTTACGTGTATCTTTATATCTAGAATATTTATATGATTTTATATGTATATATGTATATATGTACATTATATTATATTATATATTATATTATATATATATATATATTCTGTGTGTGTAGCATCCATTGACCCGTTCCCTCGACGCCAAGGCACCGAGAGGCCCAGCCGCGCCGCCACGGTGGATCCACACGTCTCACAGGTGGGCGATAGCCGCCTGAAATTGGCCTAATTTAAGCAACAAATGTACCAAAAAGTGGGGTAAATTAGAGAAGTCACGATTTTTGAGTGGGATTCTTAGGATTTTTTACGGTTCTATCTTTTTCAGGGTTATTGAATAGATGTAGTATGGTGAAAACATATGGCAAATGCTCATCCTTCTCATATTGGGAATGCTGAAAATATTATACTAAAATCCATATGAAAATGGATTGATGACAAATCCTTCTATGGGAAAGGAACCCATGTTTTGACACACTCCAGGCGGACGCAATGCCTAATCCCAGGCTAGCAGGTTTGCAGACCATGGGATGAATAGAGTGAAAAGGAACCCATGTTTTGACCATGGCACATTTAGAAATGATAATGATTGATAAACTGCAAGAAATTTTGTTAGTTTATATGTTTATGATGTGTTGCTGAATGGGAAAAAAAACAGCCAAGACCCGTGGTTTAGAGCAGTCTTTTTCCGCATCAGACAGAGCCACAGGGGTTGTCCACCCATTTTTGTTGCAAGCCTGATGGGGATTATACCAACCCTCGTGGTGGATATACCGGGAGGTCGCAAAATATGAGAATTAATCAACCATGTGATGACACAATGGAAGATAATTGATGAATTGCCATCGGATATGAACCAATGTGAGTTAACATGAAGATTTATCCAAAATTAATCCAGCTTTGTGACCCAACTGGTTCCGGGGTTCCAGGGTTGCAGGGTGCCGTTCCTTCCTGTTTTTGAACTCGCCAACCGTGCTCTTGGGAACCTGGGAACCTGGGAATCTCAATTTTTCTGCGGTGTATCCTATTTAGATCCAAATTGTGCCAAGGCACCTCGGTCGATCCTCACCTGGCATGGTGGGCTTGCACCACAAAGTGGGCTTTGGGATCCGATAGGAACAGCGGTAACTTTTCCAGAAACAAACTTTCATATGCCGTTTCCTCTTCCAAATCTTGGAATTGGATTGAAGCAGTGGCCTGGCATTTCTCAGGAACGGGATTTTGGCAGCCCCCCCTCCGGTGTCAATATAGTGACAGCTGCACCATCGTCGTCCTGAGACATGCACGAAAAAAAAAAAAGGCCCCAGGGATCCGAACAAAAGCCCTGCGCTGTGGGTTGTCCGGTTTGTGACACAACAACCCAGCCCATCAAAGCAAGCCCCAAAAGGAATCAATTTGATCACGTTGATCACTATTTCAGTTGGAACCTGCCGTTCTGCATCTTGTTGGGGGTTGCTATAGTCAGAATCTAGCAACAGGGCTGAGTCCTCCAGTTCTTCTTTGTGGCCACTGGTTATTTTGACGTTCAAGGCCTTTCAGCAGGACACTTGAGAAACTGCCAAGATCGCCTGCTCATCAAAAGAAGCGATGTTTTGAAAAGATCTGAAAAGTAGGAACTAACTGAATGAATGCACCCTTCAAATCAAAGGGAGAAATTTCATTTCTCAATAGAATTGGTCTACACAGGAAGTCTTGATGCCGTCGTGCGCCTGCGGCTTCCCTTGGCTGGTCAAGGACATGTCAAACCTGGGTCAAAAGAAACTGAGAACCCAAAGCGGAATCTGGAGAAAGCAAAGAACTTTGGAGGTGGGACGGCCCATTCAGAGATGATCTTCTCACTAAAACCTCCATTTACATTCTGAATTATCTGAATTATATATATTTATATAATCATTCATACTGGGTTTTCCATTGCCATTTTCTCATGGTAAAGGCCCGAGATCCCAGAACATGAAGCGTCTATGGCAGGGGCGTGACTCGCACGGGACCCTCAGAGACTTTCGGAGCCTCAGGGTGAGACTTTCATTGCGCAGTTGCAGGCTGATCTGTGCAAGTCAGTGCTAGTACCCAAAAATGTGAATGGATGGTTTATGCGGAAGAACTACATGCTGTATCGAAATATGCTGCTTTGCTGGGCGTTTGATTCTAATATGTTTAATTGATGTCAATCAAGTTCGAACGACGGACAAATGGATCAACGAAAAAGTGACGCTGAAATGCTACTTGCCACCATCCTGCACTGTGAATAAACTCAGATCCACACCACATGCTTGTCCTGAAGCTACCCACAGAGACGTGTGATCCCAACAAAAGAACAAAAGATTGCGTCGAAAATGCCACTGGTGGTTGCTTTCAGAGTCGCTATGCAGCCATGGATTCTTGCATCTGGAAATCTGGAAATTGGTGCCTCCAAGATGATCGCTGCATCTTAAAACCAAACATCTCGCGGACCCAAATGATGCAAATGATTCACTGGTCATGGTGATCTTATTTTGACCGGAAACATCAACGGTTGCCAATATCTCTAGATCCCGTCAACCCAAATCTGTCGCTGCGTCCTTGGTTTGCATCTTATGACCTCATCAGATGCAGATTTCACCAGAGGGTCACCTCCCGGAACTCGTTCTCAGGCCACCACCTATCCAATAGTTTGGAGGCTTCCCCCTGGCCATAGTTGGGTGCAGAAATAGCTGGTTGTGGATGTTCATCGATGGTGGTCACATGTTGACTGCCACATCTCCAGTTTCCAACATAGCCGTGCTGACACAAAGTGTTTCGCATGCCTCAGCAACCACCAAATGATAGCACCAGATGGGGCGGATTGAAAAGGCTGGCAAAATCTGGTCACAATATGAACCTGGTGGCAGAAAAGGAAAGTCTTTGGGTAAATCATCTTGAAAATGATACGTGAACCCTGCATCTTGAATTCAATTTTGATGGTCGAATGCATTGAATGCATGGCCTCCCACAGCAAATCCATGGTCTGTTGTAAATTTTGCCATCATCGGTGGCAGCTGGATGTTGAATCCCTTGTCCCAATTCCAGATGCTCAGGAGATCACAAAAATATATCTTTGCAGCCTGCATCACCGTCTATGAAGCCCCAACCTGCTCAAGGCAATTGCGAGGCAAAGACAACAGCCTCCACATTCCACCCTTGTCGTTGAGTCCTTTCTTGTTTCCCATCACATGTTCATGCGATTCGTGCGCCTCAAATCATGGGGAAATTGTTTCATTTGCAGCATCGGCAGTTGCCAAAACCCAAGCGCCTTTGTCTGCGTTGAACATCCTGATTGTTCCCACCAGGTCGTACTGCTTCTCTCCATCGCCACCTCAACAATCGCTATGCGACCAAAAGCTGCCGTACGGGTGATGCTACTGAAAATGTACGGTGGCCGCCCAGTGGCCCTGGAAGAAACTAGAGTCTGGCTCATAGCTCTGTTTGTTATCAAGATTCCTGGTTTGTTAAAACCAAATTACAAAAAAAAACAGACATGGTCACTTCACAAGAAGTTCCGTCCAACCCGGACGTTGTTCCACACTCACTATCATCATCATCATCATCAGCATCAGCATCAGCATCATTATCATCATCACCATCATCATTATCATCATCATCACCATCATCACCATCATGTTCTCATTATCATCATGATCCTACCATCATCATGATCATGATCTCATCATCATGATCATCATTACCATCATGTTCGTCACTATCATATGATCATGGCCATCGTCATCATCATCATCATCGTCATCATCATCATGTGTCAACTTCATGTGGAATGGTGTAAAACCATGAACTTAAATGTCTTCTATAAATATATATCATATATCCGCCACCCCACATGACAAATATGTTTAATGGTGTAGTCACATCAACTTATTTTCATAAGGGAACAAAAATCCACCACCCCCTCTGGCATTTTTTAACGGTGTAATCACATCAACTTATCTTCATAAGGAATCAAAAACCCACCACCCCCTCTGGCAATTATTTTGAATGGCGTAGTTGCGGGAACTTCTCTTCATAAGGGATCAAAAATCGACCACCCCCTTTGACAAATATGTTGAATGTGGTCATCACATCAACTTATCTTCATGAGGGATCAAACATCCACCACCCCCTTTGACAAATATGTTAAATGGGGTAATCAAGTCCGTTATCTTCAAAAGAGATCAACAAATCCAGGACCCCCTCTGACAAATATGTTGATTAAGGAATAACTGCAAATTATCTTCATAAGGGATCAAAACATCCACCACCTTCTATGACAAATATGCTGAATCTGGTAACAACATCATCAACTTATCTTCAGCAGGGATGATGATGATTATGATGATGGTGATGATGATGATGATGGTGATGATGATGATGATGACGATGACGACGATGACGATGACGATGACGATGACGGCGACGATGACGATGACGATAACGGTGACGATGACGATGACGACGACGACGATGACGATGATGATGATGATGATGATGATGATGATGATGATGATGACGATGATGATGATGATGATGATGACGATGACGATGACGATGACGATGATGATGATCATCATCATCATGGATCACATATACATCTACATATCGAAAGTCCACCAACATGGCATGTCAAAAATACGCAACCCTTCCACAATTCCGGCGCAGAGCAACGTCAGGGTTGCATCGATGTCCAAGTTCTTTCTGAGAATCAAGCTACCATGGATGCCAATCAAAAAGAAAATTAGAAAAAATGTTGAACTATTTGTAGAAATATGAATGGTCAACAAGCATTGTAGTAAAATAAAATAGATACAACGATATCAGTGAATTAACAACAACTAAATCATTCAACTCACTCCACAGATCTCTCCAAGGCCGCGACCTTTTCTTCTCCTCAAGCCATTAAGCATTGGTTCAAATGATGACTTAAGTGTGGCATAACAAAACCGAACTTGAACTATTTCTGGATTGTAGAACTATGGGGAATCGTTCCAAAATATAGGAACTATCATGAACTGCTTATAATTATATATATAACAGAGGGAAAATCTGAACTATATACTATACCTGATTCCAAACAGAATGGATATATAGGCAATCGAATCATCAAATTCGTGCTAGAGCTCCCATGACAGTAGCAGTGTAACCCCTGTTTCGGACAGCGTGGCAGGCTCTCAAAATCTCCAGCCTCTTGTTCCCCTTGCCGCCACCACCATCCTCTGCGCCTGCAACAGCACGGACATCTTCAGCCGATGTGCTAAATCATTGGAGAATACGTGTTGAAACATCCTGCGTTCTCCAGAAAAATGACCTTGCCAATGGAATTGCCTTGATTTGCATCCAAGGATGCCTTCATCTTGCTTCCACACAATCGCATGCGTGTTCAATGGCATGTCATCCCTCAGCATGAACGGAATTGCCTCAAACTGATTTATATACCCTTGCCATGAGGCCAGTTGCCACCCATCAGTCAGGTTAGATCCACTAAAAGTTGGGTTGAAACTGGGGTCGTGATTGGAGGAGGATTCAAACCCAACAAGCACAGCATCTTCCTCTTTGTGCCATGCCAACCCCAGATGCCCCTCTCTACCTTGCACAGCAGTTGCATTCGCATCCTCTGGTGGATCACCTCGGCATGACATTGTTCCCCTGATAGAGAGGGATCGAACCATAGAGTTTTGAGGCTTTGCATCCCAATTTACAGCAAAGTTCAAACCAGACTTCAAGCCAAACATCCCAAATCAGAGGGGTGGCAACCTGAGTTCCAGGGTGAAACTATTCTAGAAATGTGGCAAAGCCGAAATTGAGGAGGTTTGTCGCATTGAGTTTGCCGAAGGGCTCGGAGGGGGAACTGGCGGCGCAGCATGGAGTGCTGCACCATTGGCAGTGCTGGCCTCAGGGCCTGCGGGACAAAGCACACCCACATCCAGTCAAAATCATGTGGCAATTTGACCGTTTGCTGTGGAAAATTGCCCTTTATAGATGATTTGCCTGTTTAAAATTTTATGTTTCCAGTTTCCGGAGAGTATCATTTGATTTTGAGCATCAAATGGTTCCCAGAAACCCGAACGAAAAAAATGGAAGAAAGAGATGAAAGAGCAAGTTGAAATGTGAAATGCTAACGTAAGACAACAAAAAGACAGCAGTCCAACACACACGCTACCAAGTTGGCTCCAAAATTGGGAGTCAACAATTATGAGCCAAACCCAGACGCATTGATTCTGATTCTTTGATCCAGCCACACATCAAAAATCTGAACTTCGAGCTGCATCGATCCACGGGCCAAATGATTCAAAGTGGACATCCATTAATCATTGCCCTTTTCCATTACCAATTCTCCATTGCTTTTCCTTTTGCATCTCCTTGGGAATGATGACATGATATGACATAATCCAATTGCCCTCACCTGCCCCGCTCTCAGCCACTGCTTCCGCGCTTTCAGTGGCGGCGTCCATGGCATCAAGGCGGTCCGCCGGTTATGGCAGTTGGGTCCCCAGGCTGGTCATTTCCTCAAGATCCTAGCTGGCTAATCATTTCACTGCACTGAATGAAGCTCAGAAAACTGCACTGAAGTTCGCCAGGGCGGATTGGATGCAGAGGCCATCTTTTTTTTGCTGTGGCAGCCACTTGCACACCGGTGCAAAAAGGCGCTCATAGTATGCCTTTGAGTGTGGAAATGATATATGGGACCAAAGCTTGATGGTTCTTGTTTATGTCTGTGACAGTCGTGGGTTGGAGCATTGCTTTATAGAACGTCCCTGACATCAGTGCTGGCTGTTCTTGCTATTGCTCTACCAGGGTTGTTCAGTGCTTCGCGAAAAGGTGGTCTTAGAACTGTACCTAGAGTCTACACAGAGTAGGACTGAGGCTCATACGGGGCCAAAGCGAAAAGATAAAGTAGTAAGCATCCTGGGTAGAGGAAACCCAAAATCAAAAAAATCCTGGGTCGTAATTTCGATGAGACGCAGAAATCAAGGTTCATGATCTGTATGCAACACCGACCTTGAGGGAAAATAGCAGCAAAGGAAATTGTTCTGCTGGCCAGACGACTAACGAGAAATGAATTTGTTAAAGATTTATAGAGCACTGCCCACTATGATAATTTATGATGATTTATGGCTAAGCTGCTTAGACTCATTCAGCACAGTTTTGTTGCTCATTCTGCTCTTATGAAGCTGACACTTGTCAAGTCGCAGCCGCCACCGCCACTGCCACCACCGCGATAATCATCGTCATCGTCGTCCTCCTCCTCCACTTCATCATCATCATCATCATCATCATCAAAAAGAGGACAGCAAGAAGAAAAAGAAGACGACGACGACGACCACAACAACAACAACAACAACAACAAGAAGAACAAGAGAGGGCCGGTATGGTCTAGTGGATAAGACGCATCCCTCATGCGTCAGATCCGGATTCAATACCCGGGTGCAACACTAGATGGACAGGCGGGCCACTACCCGACCCCTGTAGTTAAGGGGATGAGTTAGGGTGTAGTCTGTAAAACACTCACACAACAACAAGAAGAAGAAGGAGAAGGAGAAGCAAAAGCAGGAATGAGAAGCTCTGGGCTCTGAATTTCACAGAGTGGTATTATATTTCTTTACATGGCATGTACTGAGTCTCCGAGGCACCAAAGCGGTGCCATAACCCTGGTTCTACTGATTTGGTTTGGAGTCGTCTGCGTGCAGAAACCATCCGCAGCCATTGCCAGAAAAAAAAAAGGGTTCGCCTTTGAATATCAAACCAAAAGTACAATCGGAAGCACATCTTGGCGACCCTTGAAGCCTTGATTGATTCTCTTTTTTTTGCACGAAGGCACTTGGCATATCTCCGGCCTATCTCACAGCCGGGAGTGACACAACACATCTCCTGGACTGATGGGGACGGTTTGCTGCCCTAAGTCAATCCTCCAATCCTTCTGTGGAAATGTGTTTTCATCAGCGCTGTGGGGGGGCACTACTTATATATAATGTAACATGTTGTCACATTGTTCGTATGATAGGAACAAAATACAACTGTGGATGCAAAGACTGCAATACAAGGAAAGTTTGAGATCACTGCGCCAAACAAAACATTGCCACTGCCATCTCACTGCAAAAAGAAATCAAACCTTGCCGTCCTCCAAACCAGCAAACTTAGATTGGCCAGTCTGCCCTCAAAAGCCAAAATTGGCACTGACACCCAGATTTGCTGGTCCAATACCTCAGCATTGCATTGGGGGGCAAAGGTACAGGAGTACCACGTGACATGTTTTTTCAAGAAATACTGGCAAATTAGACCGACATCCTGCGGATAAAAAATCAAGAGTTGAGGTGGTGGTTTTGCAAAAGAACAATGACAAAAGAAAAACTCTCAACCTTTTCCAGAGATACCACCAGAGGTTCCTAAAATAGGGGGAACCCAAATCATCCAAAATTAGACTATATAATTTATTTTTAGTATTGAAATTTGAAACCCATGGTTTTCGGGATACCTCATTTTAAGAAACCCCAATGGGTGTGGACTGACATAGACATACCAGGGCTTAGGATCTTAAAGTTGGCCCACCCAAAGCGCACTGAGGGCCTTGCCCCGGACAAAGCCGGCTTCTGCCGTGACGGGATCCCTGCACCGTGCACAAGCTGCCGCCACTGAGATCATCGACAGAAACAATCATCTAAGCCAACAAGATCAACAAGGCATAGCATCATATCTCATCATATCTCATCATATCGCAACATATCTCATCATATCTCATCACATCTCATCATATCTCCTCATATCGCATCATATCTCATCATATCTCATCATATCTCCTCATATCTCATCATACCGCATCAAATCGCATCATATCGCATCATATTTCATCATATCTCAGCATATCTCATCATATCTCCTCATATCTCATCATACCGCATCAAATCGCATCATATCGCATCATATTTCATCATATCTCAGCATATCGCATCATATCTCCTCACGTCTCATCATATGTCCTCATATCTCCTCATATCTCAGCATATCGCATCATATCTCCTCACGTCTCATCATATATCCCCATCTCTCCTCATATCTCCTCATATATCCTCATATCTCCTCATATCTCATCATACCTCATCATATCTCCTCATATCTCATCATATCTCCTCATATTTCATCATATCTCCTCATATATCCTCATATCTCCTCATATCTCATCATATCTCAGCATATCTCTCATTTGTCATGATTTCTGAGGTTCACACACCCGAGGCCAGAACTCGCCAGCTGACAACTTTTTTGGCCCAAGGTCCACAAGCTTGTGGCAACTGATCTTGAAGCAAATGACCCAAGGCCCAAGTCATTTCAAAAAGGCTTTGAAGCAACACACGGCACCACTTTTCAAGTGGCATTCGCGTGATTTCCATGTCCCACACCCGACTCCGGAGTATGCTGCAAAAGAAGTGCGGTGAGGGGCGAAGCCATTGAGGTCACTAAAGTAGTTGGGCAGGGTTGGGCCACCAGGGTGTAAAAGATACCATCAGAATCACGGCCAGAAAGAATGAAATGACGCTTTAGCGATGCGGAGCAGAAACCTTCGTTCCCTGACAAGTTTTAAATTGGAAGTTGGGAACATGCCAACCAAGAAAAACGGTGGTTTTCTTCCATTGTTTGCCATATTGACAGCAGACAGGTTGGGGGACAGCTTCCACCTTTCGTGGTTCGTCCATCTCATGGGTAAGCCAAGCTCTACTGGACGCAGGATTCTCATTGGTCCATGCAGCGTTGCTGGGGCAGCATGACTTTGCAAGTTCAAATGTGCGCCTAAGCAATCTATTTCCTCGGCTGATTTTGACAAGACCACCACAGGATCAATAAGGAATACCACAAAGAAACTCAAAGTCATCACGGAGAGGCAAAGGCCCGCCATCATACTTTCGTGCACATGACCAGCTGTCACATGGCATTCCGACATGCACAAAGGACAAAAGTATTGGATTTGATGGCATTGGCTAATTTTTGAAACACTTCATATTTCAAAACGTCACCACCACCAACACCCCTATTCATATCACAGGCATGCACTGTGAAACCCACGCGACGGAGCTGTTTGGACATGGCTGCTCGACCTGCATACATTTCTATCACAGGCTTCAGTCCATTAGGCTCTATTGGTGCGAAAATCCCATAGCCATCTCCCTTAACTACGGAGGAGATGCATCGGCCAACCTTCTTATTTTTGGGGGAAACTTCTTGTACAACTGAGCAACCTTGGCAGACCCTCGTACCTCTTGAAGCTGCTGTCTGCTGACCACCTGCCTCTGAGTTTTAAGTTGTTCGGAGACGCTTGAGACGGTCCCATGAAGCTCCAGAGTGCCTCAATTGATATAGCACTGGGTAGTTGGGTTCCATGCCGATCTGCGTCCAAGCCCGCTTCCAAAGCTGTAGGAGCCTCGCATAGTCCAACCGGAAAAGAGGCAGAGTCGGGACTCCTTGGGCCAACCTCTCGAGTGCCGGGCCCAAATACGACATGACTGGGCTGTCCAACAGTATTGATTCGTCCGCCACGCCCGTTTTGGATGTGAACATCTGCTCTGAGGTGTTCAGGTTCAACGCCCAGCTGACACCCAACTTTGTGCTTTTGGCCAGGTCTTGTTTTTGAAGCTTGAGGATCTCGTTTGGTCTCCCATAGGTGGTGAACATGGTCAGCACACAAAGCGCTGCGACCTTCTCTCCCATCTCCCACAGCGTCATAGCAACTAGGCTCACTAGAGGCCAAGCCAGAGGTGGTGTTCGCGACTGACCTGGATCCAGATTCCGCCATCTTTTTCCAATGCTCTTTGGCTTCTTTTCAGCATTGCCTTGGTGACATTCACGCTTGATTCCGGGACAGCAGCGTAGTACTTTGACGCCTCGAAAATGTCCATTCCCTCGATGAACCCTTAGTTGGGGAAAATCCCAAGTGCTTGGTCTACATGACCAGGGGAAGTGTCCTTCAAGCCCTGTAGCTGGCAGAAGTTATGGAATATCACCCCTCGGCGGTAATAATCCAGAGCTGTTTGAGGAGAAACCGCAAAGCTTTCCAGCATGGTCTGCCCCTTGAAACGCAACATTGGAATCAGGTCCTGGGTGATCTTGGCCCTCTTGTTGCGCCTCTCTTGCGGGTCTTTTCCACGGAGCAGATGCCGTAGCTGAGCGATGGGACCCCCCTCACTTCGGTGAAAACAGCCTCCTTCAAGGCATGGATGATCAATGGCTGGGGATCCAAACAAGGATTCCTCACCTGTCTTCTTCCCCTTTGGGCAGAGGATCTGCTTGACGCTCTTGCTGATTTGGGCTTCTGAGGCTGGCGCACCTTTGGTCTTCTTTTCCCAGCGGCGCGAAGGACCATCTGCTTAGTTAAATTCTGACGAAATCCATCTGTGATGAAAAGTGCACCCTGTGATCACAGAATTGAATATGCAGCAGCCCTCCGACAACAGAATAGAAGTGGAAGTCTTGTAGCCCTACCTCTGTCGAAAGCAAGAACCATATCCACATCGTCACCCAGGTGAAGATGCCTCTTGTTGAAATTTGCAGTTGATGACCATGAAACATGCCTGATGCTTTGAACCGTGGCCCTTCCCTCAAAGATGGTGATGTGCTCTTTCATGTGCATTGGTGTTGCAAACTGCAGCTTCCGATCATCTGAGGTGGCGATGTCGTGTGGAACATCTTGAAAGTACTTGTTAATTTGGAAGGGGTCAAAAAATGCTTCCATGGCAAAACTGTCTCAACATCCTGAAATGGATCCAACTTCTTAACTGCATCACGAGCTTTTAGCGCTGCTCCATTCCCTTCGTAGCGCCAGAGTTCCTGGGCCTTACTAATTTCACGAACTGTGCAAGCGTCTGCCTTCAAGCTGCATGTTGCTGTGCCACTTAAACAAGCGTCTGAAACAGTGACAATAGGACTCCATGGTTTTGACAGATCAGCTTCGCAAATCACTAATGGGCTGGCTGCCCACTCACATTCGCGCGCTGCAGTCGTCCATAGCCTGCACTGCTTGTGATAGCAAACATCTTTGAAGTTGTACACAGATCAAAAAATCGACACGAACTCCCGCTTCAACATGGAAAAATGGACGCAATGCCCTATGATGCGTTCAATGGCCCGTCCTGATACCTTTGGATGTTTTGCCAGCCGCTGGAGAGCTGAGATGACCTTGTCCCGTTTTTCTGGCCGAGGATGAATCCTCCCCTTCTTTCCGTCAATGATAAAGCCCTAAGGCCCTGGCATAGGTTGAGGCATCCTCTTCCTCATGCACCCGAAAGCCCACCTGGCGAAGGCGGCTGGCAGCTGCATCCTTGACTCTCTGCACATCACCCTTGCAAACGCCAATCACATTGAGATTGTCAGCGTAGGGAACAATGACAGTTGCCCCTGGAGTCAGGTCTGGGGCTGGCCTTCCATCTACAAGAACTTGTTCGTGCGGAATGCCCGCTCCGATCATCACCTGGTGCTGGCGGATCCGTTGGGACGACTTTCATCTGTCGACAAACTAATTTCTCACCTGCCCAAGCCTGAAGTTCTGGAATGCGTCCCATCAACATCTCAGGCCTGACGGGAGGCAGACAGAAATATTATGAAAGAAAAACAGGCAATCCGATGCTGTAGAAATAGTCCTTAATGTCCGACTGGGCTACAAACATTTCCTGGCCATGCTCCGCGGTGAGCTGGCCAAAAGAGTAAGTAGCCTGCAGCCATTGCCCAATGAAGCCTTCATGCCAGCCGCATACACCCTAGCTTGACTCATGCACTGCTGATACTCAATCGCTGAAAGGGCCCTGAAGCCATAGACGCAGGCTGGGTCGACGCCTGGCGGAATTTGACCTACATAAACCCGCCGAGGTCCCTATTGTGTGGGGGCATTTCCTCTTCATAGACATCCCCGTCTGGGGTGATGATGGCCCAAAGGAAGTGTGACCTCCAAGCAATCGAACATGCCAAATCTGGGCAACTCACCATAGTCCAGATAACGCACATCACCTGGTTGCATCTGCGCCATCCTTGATGGTTAGAGTTAGAGCTACTCCTCCTCCAAAGACCCCTCGTTTCCCTTTTCCTTTCACCCACGGCTCAGTCTTTGGTGTTTTTTGCAGTTGAACACCAACCCAAATGGCACCAATCAGGATAATGGAAAAACAGGCAAACAAGACAAGATCTCGAAGGGATAGAAACTCTTGTTTGTGCTCCACCGCGGGAGCAGCACAATGGCACTGACACGAGCACGGCTGTCCCTCGGAAGGCTCTCGATGCGAGCTCACTGAGAATAGGCCACAGCCCAATCCAGAGATGAAGATCCCCAGACACATGAATGAGGCAGGGGATCGAGGAACTCTTTGAGCTGAGAAGGCTAGAGGATTGGATTCGGCCTCAAATCATTAACGGGCCAAAGGCACTGACCATCATATCTCATCATATCTCATCATATCTCATCATATCTCATCATATCTCATCATATCTCATCATATCTCATCATATCTCATCATATCTCATCATATCTCATCATATCTC
>Ga0126342_10009564_pt1 | contig 17375 bp, 13 predicted proteins | sample Cyp1metagenome_FD_92528 | JGI IMG/M metagenome (GOLD analysis project Ga0126342, IMG submission 92528) | Coral microbial communities from Lord Howe Island, Old Settlement Bay, Australia - Cyphastrea 1 metagenome | ecosystem: Host-associated > Invertebrates > Cnidaria > Coral ... | reverse complement strand
TTTGTGCCACGCATTACGGCACACACATTGGGGCCGATTTTGTGGCAAAGCGATGAGGCACGGGGAATTGAACTCTGCAATAGGCCGCTGCGACAGCAACTGGATGCCTAGAGGAAAAAAAAAGTACCACTAATTAATACATATATATATATAGTACCACTAATTAAAGGATATACTGTATATATATATATATAACTTATAACATTACATTATAAGTTATAACTTATAGCTCTCCAATGCCATTTCTATCCCAAAAGCCCAGTCCCTCTCAGGCAGGAAGCGGCTCGCTGCGCACTTCTGCCGGGAGCGGGAACACTTTGGGTGGGGAGATTCACCATCGAAATCCAATGATAGGTACCCTCTGGTAAACTAACATAGCTATTGAAAATCACAATTTTTAATGGTTAAATCCACTATAAATGGCCATTTTCAATAGCTACGTTAAATTACCAGAGGGTATCTATGGAGATTCCCATGAATTCTTCGGGAAATCCAATGAAAACGATCGTGAAATTCCCCATGGAAATCTGCGGGAAATCCAATGAACACGATCGAATATATAGGATAATCATGGACAATCATGGACAATCATGGATCATTGGTGAGTCTGGGGGATACTAACCTGCAAAATGTGGATGATAAGTACGATAAGGTCAGTCTGGTTGTCGAAAAAACACCAGCAACTGGTTGGTTTCCCCATGTTTCCCCAACTGAAATCGACCGTCTGGAGATTTTCGCGATTTAAAGGAAGAACCCCCAACCTCCCATAAACCAAAATGTCTTTCTGCTCCAAGAAAGACCTCCCAACTGGTGGATGTTGGGGTCTCTGATTTTTTAGACATACCCAGGGATCCAAGTGGAGAAGCAACGCATCGAATGCACCAAGGACCCGCCTTGCTCTTCTGGAAGAATGAGCCACGCCGCCAAGCCGAAAAATGGCACCTGTCCACCATGACACCCGCTGTTGTTTAAATGCAGTTGTAGAAATGCCTTGTTTATTGGGGCGACGGTTTTCAACTTCCAACCCCGCAGACGCGACCCAAGCCGCCATCGGGTTTCTTGCTTCCAGGGTACAAAGCGCCAAGCAGGCCCAGAAGTTTCAGCGAACACATACCTGCGATGCCAAAAGATGATGTTGCCACATCCCAAGCCGAGCCGAATGGATGCTGGAAGCAGCTCGTGAGACTACCCAGGAATCAATGATTTTTATCATATCTTTACTAGGCGTGTAAAAAGGCCACGCCCTGATAGCCATTGACCAAAATCCACCAGTATGAACACTTTTGACTACCTTCTGTATCTTCTGTGTATTCAGTTGCTAACATTGCTAACCCAAATAAAAGGTGCTGCCGGCCCATATTTTCCATAATTGGCACTCAACATCACGCAGTATTGCAAATAAATATGACAGCCCCATGAAACGTAGGGTTCTGAAATAATCATTCCCCCCAACTATCATCAAATATCAATCACCACCCTGGAAACCCTGATTTAGTAACCCTGATTTACTGTAATATTGGATATGTTCATTTTTGGGGCCCACATGGGTAGAATGTCATACTATATAGTTGGATGGGATTAGCCCCTCTGGGCCAAGTTAGCGCTGGCCACCTCCCTGCAGCTGGGCAACGCTTGCAGGAGGGCGAAGAGACTTGCGTCCACAGCAAAGGCGAAAGCAACCCGATCTCCCAGCAGCAAGGATGGCAAGCCAGCCTTGACTGATCCGGTTCTGTGTCATATTGGTCCCAAAGGAAAAGATTTTAACGTGATTTTACTGCACACAGAACTATCATGAATAAAGTACTTCAATTTGTTCGACGTGTTTGGCTTATTTGGATTCTTCTTGCGAAAGGTGACGCTGTTATCCAATCATCCGCCAAGTAACATAAAGGCCCCAGGACTGCCAAATCGCCACAGCCACCACCAGCAACGCCAAGATTCCAAAGAGAGGGGACCAGCTGGGCTTCTGTCGTTCTGCTGGTGCTGGGGCCTTGGTTCTGACATTCTCATCACTGCCAATAAACTATAACATAATATTTAGTTGATCCACCCTATATATATATATATATTATATTATATTAGCTGTAACATTATCTGTAACATATATTACGACAATGTATATCTAATATTATATATATATATGCGTGTGTGTGTGTGCGTGTATTTATTCATTTATCTAACCAATGCTGCATAACTGATCTGTAACCAAATCTTCTGCAGGGATTCATATGAATAGACCTGGGTATAAGTTATACAGTAAGTATTTATAAACCTCTTAAGTATCATTTTTCAATGTTGTGTTCATGAGGGATGGGTGTCATGTCAGAATCGAGAGAACATATGTGCAACAAAACTGGTGATATTGCAAGCAATCAAGGAATCAAGGAACACAGCAAGCAAAATTCGTGACTTCACATGGTTTTTATCAACAGAATTTGGAGGTGACCAATCCACCACCATCTGCCCTCCCAGGAGCTGCTTGATGGGCCCTGCCGAAGCCGAAGCCCTTGGCCCCGTGGTGATCCCCAAAAAAAAGTTGCAGAACTGCAGCTTTTGTGTTGCCCTGCCCTTGTGGTCAAGTTGCCAGGGCTCGGGTCGCAAAGTACGGCAGAAGAATCCTTGATGTGCACGAAGGTTGTTCTGTCTATGCAGTCACTTCATGTCACTTCTTCCGGCATACCATCTTCCCAAGATTGCCACCCAAAAAAAAAAACTAATGGTACTATGTGTGTATCTCTTCATGACTCCAAAAAATGCGTCCACCAAAGTCACATTGTTGTTCTTGACATATGGTGCATGATTCAAAGGCTCTTCATAGGAGAAGTCACCTTCACTAAAGAGAACATGTTTCTCTCTCTGTGGCGTAGTTTAGTGAAAACATTCTGTCATGCTTGCAGCCCATCCATCCAACTTATGAGAAAGAGATAGAACATAATACCTTCTTGGAACGTTGTGTCAATTTCAAACCAGATCTGCAAAATAGTGGCTAACCGATGCCTAATCAACTTTCATTCGAGAAATTTCCTCTTGCAACTCTGGGGCTCCCCGTCTCCCTGCAGTTGCGCAACGCATTGGTCAGAAACATCGCAGGCACCCACCAGTTGTAGACATTTCGTTGAGGACGATCCCATAATAACAATGGTAGCAGCATAAAGGCATATGCTTCCTTGGCAAATTTGGCAAGCAGTGCATCAAACACATGAAAGTACCGCAAAGGACCACCCCAGCATCGACCAAGCATCAGCCAGGTTGAAGAGGGCCTCAGCTGCTGGGAATTTCATCCATTTGACTATGCATCGAAAGCCTGGTGTCCTGCAGAATATCAAAATAGCTGGGAAATAGCTGGGATTTATGGATGTTCATACCCAAATATGGTGTTAAATATAGGTACTTTCAACCCATCCCCCATGATATGGAAAATGTTGGAAAATTATAGGTTTTGACCCATCCCCACGTCAATCCCCACAGCAACAATCAAATCCCCAGCGCCGGGGAACTAGTCTCATAGCATCCACCTCCGGCAAAGCAATCCCCAAGGTGCTTGGGCTTGGCAAACCTGAAAATAACATGAGGATACATGAAGTGCATGCGACATCATGCGACCATTATGACCATTGCTCATGTACTACGCCCTTTTTTGGATTATTTGGTGGAAATTTAAAGCTGTTCTTGCTCTTGGATGGCAAGTACATGATGAGACTGGCATTGGCATTGTGAGATTCAAAAGAGTGGCAAGTCTCAGAGCCAACGGCACGCTTGCTTCAGCTTCTCCTGCCCAGCATGCGAAGGTTCAATGCCGAGGAACCGATAGAGTCCAAACCAGGCCAAATGTAGAAGAAATTCAATGATTCATCCTCAGATTCTAGAAAACAGCTGAGTGCTGGAGATTTTCAGGTTTGCAAGTGATTCCAATTTTGAATAACAAGGACCTGGCCACAAGATGCTGCCGTTTCCTCGACACTTGATCCAGCTAGATCCAGCTTCATGGAATCGAGTGACATTTCCAGAGGTGTTTTGAAAAGTATCCAAGCATACACAGGACTATTGGGTTTTCAACTTCAGCTATGAAATGATTAAGATCCTTAGGATTAAGATCCTTATGCTTTGGACCTTTTGGACGGGGCGGATGCCAGTATTCCAATGAAATTCCAACTAATAAGACCTAAAGGATGCTAAGGATTCTGCTAAGGAGCACCAACAGGACCAAGTGTTAGTTCTATCCCTTTCTGCTATTGATCAACCACTGGGCCATGCAGCGCCCAGTCGCAATGACGTTGCGCAGGGTGGTGTCATCAATGGCCCATGCAGGAGGACCACCGAGGAAAGGAAATTGACCTTGAGGAGACAGTAGCAGTACATACCTTGGAAAGCCACCCTTGGCTGCGGCTGTGGGTCAACGTTGTGCCCCAAATGGTACGTAATGATTCATCAGTTTCTATGCTTGTTGAGCTTATTGCTTGGAATAGCCTCCTTCTGCATGTTAAGTCCAAATTCTCAACTTCATGGGTTTGTGTGGGAATGGGCCATAAATCAAATTATATCAAATCTACTGTGTCAGCAATCATATTCGCAATCATTGTAAGTCTTCGCATGCAGAATGAACGGTTTTTTCTCCAACAAGGTACCAATAGAGACTTGCAGCGGTGGCAAACGCCACGAAGCTTCCAGCCAATCCTTGCTTGGAAGACCTGTAGCGCAGGGGGAGCTCGGCCAAGCTGCGGCTTCGCTATTTGTTGCCTAAAATTAGGGATTTACTTCAGACTTCCAAAGCTACATTTCTTCATTTCTTTACATGAGGTTAACATAGGTTAACCATATAATAAACCACAGCAAATCACAGCAATTTTGATCATTTTCTTGGCCACCCAATTTTCGGACAACGCCAGCCGAGGCTAGCCATCCACGTATACAGCATGAAAGCGACAAGTCGGTGCCTGACCAAAGTTGCAATGAAGCCAACGATACCCAGAGCTGCACTGCCAAGCCTTCAGGGCCCCCATGGGCCCCCGGATGGCTCCATCAACAAAGTGCACTGTTTCAATTACCCAGGAATCGAATATGGCGACAGTCCCGCATATATAAATGGAAGTTTTGATGGGACATTCATCTATACATGGGGGATGTTCAATTGCCACGTCTGATTGCAGTATTGTCATCATATCTTCACCTTTTCTTGGGCCAGTGTTGCAATACCTGTGGCAAGCCATGGGCTTCCTCAACACTCCTAGGACTTCAATTATGCCCATACTATTTCAAGACACTACTGAGCACTTTTTGAGGCAAGCTTACGCATATGCCTGAGCAAAAACTTGGATGGCATCGTAACCATTCTTGGCTCAACATGCCCAACTGACTTGTTTACACTAAATGTTTCTATAACTGCCACTAGAAGTATCTATAACTTTTATGGTTTGACCCCTTTGACTCCCTTTGACTATCATGTAATGTTGATGGTGCCAAAATTGCACCATCGAGCTGCTTCAAGGGCGACTCCACAATGTCTCGTGCATAGGACAGTTTTCCTGGGAGCACTCGGTCTCACAACGGTGACTCAACTGTGTCGGGTTCTAACTAATTAACTCACTTTCTACAACAAATGTAATGTATGGGAAGGCTCATGAAGGCGCAAAATCCGCGATTAAGCGATGCATCATATATGAGAATATAACTATATATAGAGTCTGAGTTAGTTACCATGAGCCACGAATCAAGCAAAATCCCAATCCAAAGCCCATTGCAATCCATTGGACCTGACAGCACCGAAACCAGTTGCTGCGATCCCATGTCCCACAACATGTAAATTCACTGCTGGTGCGTTGATGCCGATGGTTGTGTCTCATCTCTAATTACTGAACAATTTTATAGCAGAGGTTCGCGACCTGGAAAAATACGTGAGGCTTTTTCCTTTCGCTTCCCTCCTTTGATGCAAACAAATGATGCTTCAAATATGAAATAGATTCCGCCCTGCTGTGGCGAGGGGCCATTCTTCGTCTTGTACAGGGAAGCGCCGCGGCTGTTGGGCAGTGGGACGCCGTCGAACTCCACATGCCTAAAGACACTGGAAATGCCAGAATTTTCACAAATTAGATTCCTGGCCTGTCCCTTTATCTACTGCTTCCTTGCAACGAGAGGGACACATTCAACTATATATAAATCATTCAGAAGTAATCAAAGGAATCGAACATATCAAAGGGATTCAAAGGGTATTCTGGATTATTCTGGTGGTTCTAGTTGGGGCAAAGGTAGCGAGGCCAAGAAACGAGATATAACAGGATGGTACAGGGTTGCAGCGAGGAGCATGCGATAAGTAGATTATGTCTCCTCCTCTTAGCCTGTTGTTTTTGGAAGCCTTGTTTTTCACAGTCGCAGAGTAGGGGAAAGGATGGCAACAAGTCCCTTTCACAACAAAGCACCAAATGCAGGACCTACCATTCATTGTCGACCGACAAACTTTGAGTGACCCAGGGCCCAAACCTACGCTACAGTCTTCCAACATGGTAATGTAACGAAGATTTAGAGGATTTCAATGGATTTCATGGATCTTCCAAGTCCCACAGGGTATGCCAAACTCCCAGCGGGAGGTGCCATGTCATCCCAACAGCATCGTCACCACTCCAGGAATCGCCACCCGCTACGTCGTCGATGATGAAGTCTAAACCCTGGTGATGTGACAACAATCTGAGATGTGCTTGTTATCTTGTTATGCCTGATTGCGAATCTGTATGTGCATGACCGTACATGTAGCACGTAGGTCGGCACTTAAGCTTGGTTTACCATGGTTTACCACCCTTACCTCACCCCTTGATGTGTGCTGCTGTCAGCTATGCCGCATGTCATAGTATGCACAATTCACATCTCATGGCGTGCATCCTAAATTCACCCAATGATCCAAATGTGTGTGTGTGTTGCGGATTAACTGGAATGGGCAAGCAAAAGAACGAACAAAAAATAGCATTATCTAAGAGTAAATTCTACATAGTGGCATCCAGAAGTTTTGCGGTCCTTCTACTGAACAATGCAGGGTGGAAGTTCATCTCTTTGTGTGAATGCTTGGTTTCAAGTGGTCATTGACCTGGCAAAAAGGCCACATAACATTCGACTTTATCTGGGTGAAGTCAGCTCACCTGAGGCTGTAAATCCGTGGATGTGTTAGCTAGTGTCTAACTCTGTCAGGTTTATGCTAGAAGTCCTGCAATGTAGAGTAGAAATATGTGTGTTGATTCCCTGCAATACCTTAAGTTGAGATCTTCAGAGCTAGAAGCTAGTAGAAGAATCAAACATGCACATACGCAAACAATTCCACAGATCCGCTTTTTCCATCCTTTTGCACCGTCCATATCGTTCCATATCATCGTTGATGGGTCTGCTCATTTCGTCGCCGCACCTTGGGTAAGGACATGGCATCGGAAAGCAACTCCCGCACGCCTTCACGGCCACGGAAGGGCTCCTGTCCAGGGGCTTGGTCCCGGGTTGGTAGGGTGATGACGGTGACAACTAAGCAACTAATGTTCTTGTCCAAGGGATCCAAAGAAAAGAATCGATTCAGATTAGGTGGGGATCATAGGATTGATATATATATATATATAATTATATAATATTGATATGTATTGCACTTACGATGAGCTAATCTAACAAAAAAAGAACACGCCATGGCCCATTAATCAAAGTGGGCAGGGAGCCTGAAATGTGAAGTCTTCGTAGAGCACATCATCATCCACCATATTCCTCCGCTCAGGTAAGTGCCAAAGACCCTTGGACGCTGACCCCAGAGAAATATCTTTGTGTGGCACTGTTGCAAAAATCAGGGATATGATAAATATAAAGTGAATAAGTGACCATGCACCATGGAGATCCATGGAGTAAGTGGTTTCCAAAGCTCACAAAGAAATCAACAGCTGACAAAATCGAGAATCAAAGCTGTTTCCAAATCTCGACCGTTGACTGCGGAATAGAACGATTCCATCACCTCAGCTGATGTGTGACGCTGTGAGGTATCAAAAGTAGAGTTTTGCGAGTCTTCGGGCGTATCATGGCGTATCTAACATCGTCTCAACATGTCTAATCAGCCTGTGGTAAACTGATAAATTGTGATAAATGTCTGACATGAGGCCCTGAAGGCTGGAAAAAACGATCCTTTAGAGGAAACCTCGGAGAAACCTGCTAATCACAGGCTTCATCGGGGCTTGAGAATCTCAATTGCATCGTTATATCCTGATCATCCTTTACATTTTGGGATCGGACGGTCTTCTCATCCCTGGCCAAGGCTGCAACAGTCCGGCTGCCACAAGTAACATCAAATTTCTGGGTAAGTTCGCGGTACATCGCGGTACTGTAATTACATGTAATTACCCTGTCCTGCCCAATCCATCCTGTGTGCCCAACCTTGAAGAATGAACCGAGACACACTTCTGGCTCCGTTCCGTGCTGTGTGCGACAACCGCTCCGGCTGCTGTCTGGGCCCAACAAATGCGATCAAACCCGCGCTGGCGAGGAGAAGCAGGCTGGCATAGCGGCGGCGTGCGGGTAACATCATAGTCTTAAAAGCAACAGCAATCGATGCTGATGGATTCGGATTCTGTGGGTCATGAGTCATGAGAAAGCATTTGAAAGCAGTTGGGGCGAATGTCTTGCCTCAATGTCTAATGTTAATACGCCATTTAGAATATTTATAATTTATTATAATTTACAATTATTTACAGACATAGCTCTGCACCCGGTTGGCAATTTGTTTGATCCATCATTGAGGACTTTCAGGTGCAAACCGGTGCAAACTAATCAATATTAAATTGAGCCAACAAGCACAAATAAGCCAAGCGATGCCAAACGCCACACTTAATCATATTCATAAATATCTGCTGGTCAGCTTGCACAGACCAAATATGCTCCATAAAAATCCATAAAACTCAATACAAGGCAACGTTATCTATTGTTTTCTCTGAAAATAGGCACCTGCAGAATCAACTCCCATGGTTTAGCAGGCGGAACCAAAGTCATCAAAGTCTCTCAATGTCTGAGTTCCGAACTGCAACCAAACCGTCTTGACAAGCCTCAGTCAATATGTTCCTGCACACTGTTGATCTGTTGCAACATCTGGCAACATCACAGTCGAAAGCCAAGTGCCGCAGGCTAGCGGCTAACCCGGGCATCAGAATATATCAGGATCTCTCAGCTGTGAAATGGAAAGTGGAAAGGTGATTTGAAACCAAACGAACCGAACTTGATCAACAACAATTAATATATATATATATATATATGTATATTATATATACAATTATAGAACAAATCAAACCACCAGTTTGAAAACCAAACCACGTTCGGCGAAGAATTATGTATACTGTATATTCATCATGATTAATGTATATTGTAGAATCCTGGAATTACCATCTAGATGGGGAAAAGAAAACATGATGAAAACATGTGCAAACTATAAATGCTGTTATTGTCATCTTCGGGGATCATCTCCAATCGATGGCACTCCCATATCAAACTCATCCGAGGCGCCCCGGGAAGGTCCAGCACATCCTGGCGCGGGTTTGCACATGACGGTTTTGCCAAAATGTCTTTCCTGGTTTGGTTGATAAAGCGTAGTTCCTTGCAGCTTCTTATTTGGTTTTTAAACCCATGACTTACTTATATCATCTTATATCAATAGTCTGAAACCCTGCATTTTATCTTTCTTTTTTGAAGCCGGAGCTAAAACCTGCGGTAAATGCTAACGCACGTCCATATGAAGTGGGTGCCGCTGCTAGTTATTAGTGGCGGAACTGGAACATATCTGCAGGGCTTGTCGTTGCCTTTGCTGTCAATGTTGCTTTTGTCAAACAAACAAGATAAACTACAAGTTCTCTGGTGGCGACTGGGTCACGGGTCAGCCAAAGCCGTTTTTTGAAACTTTTGCTAGCATTGCTAGCGGGGATCTAGCGGGTAAAATTACGTACAAATTCGCAAAATTGAAATTGTTGAGTAGCACAGAAATTCACTAAGACATCATCAGGTTTAAGGAGCTAGGCGTTACATCTTGACTTTCCTTCATGTTGAAAGAACAAGCAGACAGGACACACAAAAAAATATCCTTGAACATGGGCGTGAAAAAAAAAAAACTAGCGCAAACCGGGTTTGCTGGCGCTGCCTTGCAGAATTGGTGAATTTAGTTGCGTGCCGCTTCATAACGAAGAGGAAAAACCACTAGGTCCACACTAATTATCAACAACTAGTACAAACTTTCTGTCAACCAAATGGTCACATGATGGATATTCCAAGCCGTAAATCACACGTAAAATTGGCTGAACATGGCTGAAAAATCTGAAAGGGATCGGAATTCACGTCTGAAACAGCACTAAATTAGGCCAAACTCGTCTGTCCCATGTGTCGAATCCATGTCAAATCCACCATGGAACCAGTGCTGCTACGTGCTCAGGAGACGCTGCCCAAAGGTGCCTCCTGCTGAACAAGCAAACTCCTGGAGGCGTCGAGAAAGTCACCCGGCATTGAGGCTGCCTGGGCATGAAGGCAGCTGTGTCCGAAATCCCGGGCAGGTTTAACTGCCCAAAGAAGTTTGAGGAACAACGATTGTCCGTGAAAGCCCGTTCCTCCCTTAGTGGAGTGATTTCAAGGCTCCAAGTAGCGGGTTTTGATGATTGGCACTAAGTCACTATCGACGCTTCTTCATTGCCGGACAAGGTCGCTTTTTAGTCTGACCACCAATCTGGCATAAAAGAGGAATCCCCATTTGCTCTAGGAGTCCCCAACGGAAGGCAATGATGCGGATGCCTCACAGAGTGACAATAGTGACAACATGGTGAGGTCGCAAAGCATGCACTGAAAATTGATCCCTAATAATCTTCAGCAAACATCAGCAAATCAAAAAGGTAAACCTTTGGTAGTCCACAATTGCGTTGATTTTTTTTTGGGAGCTGGTTATGGTTGTGTCCATTTATAGCAAACGACTAAAGATACCAAAGGATCAAACTACCCATCCAAGGTTGGATATGCAAACATGCAAACATGTTCATCATTTTGATATACACAAAGCATCAAAGCTCTATTAGCTGTGGAGGATTAGGACCGCTGCCTGATCCGTAGGATCTCCCAGTTGCCCCAGGTCTGCCAAGCGCACGACGCAGTACCTGACGGTGGAAGGCTCACGATTTTTCAGCCCCACATGATATCAAGGTATATCAGGTAAATCCAAGGCACGTAAAATACGTCGCATATTGTGAGCTTCGGCAAGTGTACCCCATCCGGGTAGGAATACTGATTACAATAGGAGTGCTTGCTGAATCCTGGTAGTTCTTGGTAGCCGGTGCACGCGTTGGCCACTCCAGAGGGTTCGCCTCAGGATGGTCGTGCTACATTTCCATCTGACAATTCACTGGGGACTGCCAGAATTCGCAGTCTCTGCATGTCTGTTAGTCTATGGGAAAAAATTACAATATCTTTCCTAGTGACAGCTGAAATTGCTAAACCAAGTGACGCCCTGGCAACTTGTCGGCACTTAGCACGTTGACAATCAAGTAATCCTGGCGATCCAACGTGCTAAGTGCGGGGACATCACATTTTTGACCAAGGTTCAAGGCGGATCGCTGGTCCTTGTTTATTGCACTGCTGAAACTCAGCTGCAATTTACCGTCAGACGGCCTGGCAACATCTGGCAACGGCCACCAAGTCCACTGGGAAAATTTTGACCACAAGCACTGTCAATGACTCATCTCCATTGTACCTATCAGATTATGTTGCAGAGTCTTGAGAGCGCTACCAAACAGAATGATCAGAATGCGGCTATGATAAAAAAATAGATAAAAATACCCATTGGGCACATAATCATACATGATCAACATTATAAAGCTGAGTATTTAAAAACAAATACTGGCTGCTTCACAATCTGCGTAGAATCTACTCATCATGTTCCATCGCTCAAGGCTTAGCCGCTTAGCCGCTGCCCATCGAAGCCGTGCCGGCGGGGCGTTAAGTCCACGGTCTTTGGTGTGCTGAAGCCCTTGCTGACTTTCGTGGCCTCAGCATCTGCGCGAACGCTGCAGCTATGTGCCTTGAAAAACTGACATTAAATACTGGTTGGTGGTTGAGCCACCCCTCTGAAAAATATTAGTCTGTTGGGGTTACTATTCCCAATATTATATGGAAAAGTAAAAAAAGGTTCCAAACCACCAGCCAGAATATAACGTACCATCATGTCTATGCTGGCGAACATTTACAGTGTAGCGGGAAGCCGTGACTTCAGGTCGACCGCAATGAACATTTACACATAAATACTGGGTGATCCGGAATATGGTCAGGTCTTTTCCCACGAATGGCAGCAGAAAAATCGAAGGTGATGCTGGCTTTGTGAAATAATTTTGCCTGGAAGGGCTCAGATTGTGCGCCTTGTACTTCTACTTACCACTTTCCCACTTTTTATCACTTACTGTCCTGTACTTGTCCTTCATGTCTTACTCCCTGAGCGTTTCTCCAACCACCCGCCCCATCCAGCATCATGTCCATCATGCCGAGGTTCTTCCCATGCCTCTCTAAAGGGCACAGAACCACCTCAGGCGCCCCAACGTTTTTTGGTGAGTCATGGATCAACCTCCGAAATGATTCACCTAAGATGCCAACATATTGTTATATTATGTATGGTTGTTTGTTCTTGCGTGGCTTTCAAATCAAACAATGTTCATGGCCCTCCTGTTTTGAAACTATGGCCATTACTGATTGGAAACCCTTCAAATCGGCTGCTTCTCTGAGCTTCACCACGGCACAAGAACTTGTCCAGGCCATCCTTTGCTTCACCTGGGTCACTCTGCTTGGGTTCAAGCTGGGTGCACCTGCTTAGTTCACCCCTGGATCATGATTCAACCAACTCAATTGTGTATATAAATATGTCGCATCATTGTAGGATAATTGTTTGGGCCCCAAATGGCCCCAAATTGCTGAAATACCTCAAGGCAATCATAAACTTGAAAAAACCAACATATGATTTTACATGTTTTTACCACCAATGAGGGTTTACAATTTCTCTTATCCCAATTCTGGGAACTCAGATTGGGGATGGACAAAGGGTGGCCCCTGAGCACATCACGTGGAGAGTTGCAATCAACAAAAAAAAACTTCTGATTTGACAAAGCTATGGTATATATGGACCATTTGTGCAGGATTTACCTATTACAAGTCGTGATTTTCCAGAGCTATAATTATCAAAGGGTACATCTAAGATGATTCTGGATGGTTCCGTCTGACACTGCTCTATTCTGAAGTTCTATGGTCACAATTCTAAAAAATATCGCGTCATTGTGCCCAAGCCCACTGCATCTATCGGGTGAAGCAAATTTTACATACAAGGTACCTTTTACATACCTGGTACCTTTTACATCTCAAGAATGGCAGGGAACAAAATAGACAATATATATATATGTACATGAATCACCGGAATGATGTATATAACAAAGATTGATACTATACAACACATAAATACAATGCACACGGATATATATATATATATTATACGATATGGCTAAAGCATTGGCATGGCAGGTCTGTGATGGTCTGTGTCCCCGGATCCACCTACTCTCATTGATGGGGGCACAAACCCGACCCCAGAACCCCTCTGACTGAACGGACGATCATAGATGTCCACGCAGACCACCAAACTGGATGCATCCCTGCGCAGGCTGGATGAAAACACGGTCGGCATTTGTTGAAAACCAGGACTGGTTGCAAACATTTGACGCAGTTGATATACATATAAAACAACTTGTACAAGATATATGATATGTAAATAACACACACATATATATATAATATTATATATACTATAATATATTATATATGTGTGTGTTCTATCCATTCGCATACGAACACTGTAATTTGCGTGGTTGTGCGGATGAACTTCTGCCGCGATAGGTAAGTTACACAAGAGGCATCCGTGGTTGGGAGGCACCGGACCCCGGTGAGAAAACATTTGGAACCACCTTGAAGTGGGTTCAGCGAGTCTACGTAGTCTACATACCATGGAATTCTGACCCCAATGTGCAGCTAAAGAGCACTCAACCCTGAGCTCCAGGACAAAAGCCAGCAAATACATCCAAATACCAGTGCGGCACCCCTATGTCAAAGCATCTCATCATGATGCCATCTATGATGTTATGATGATATCTGGGGTGTTCATCCCAAGAGTCACATGCAACCCTGCATCAAATACGTTTACTTCAAACACTCTATATCAGGTAGAAGCAGTCTTCTTCAACAGCCTGTAGGCTTCAACGTGTAGCATGTGCCAAACAACCCAGGATCAGCCATAACCCATTGACCAACTCTAACCATTTATGGGATATTACACACCATTCCCCGGGAAAGGGAGTTTGGCACTGGGTTTGCCACATTACTCGGTGTTTGATTCTATTTGAGGCCTAATCATGGTGCAGGTGTCAGCTGATTGACAGCCAACCTTTCTTCAACATCATAAACTCCTAGGCCTTAATGGACATACAATTAGAATTGCATGCGTGGTACAGAAACATGGCGACTATCGTACAAAAACATACAAAAAACACGATTCTATCCATTAATGATCATTAATGCACTGCAGAAAGGCTCTGAAAAACGGCACCTTTGTGGCTCCAATATGTTGGACTGAAGCCATCGTGTCTCCCGGCCCTTTTAGTGCCAAGCTCACCACATTCGTGGGGCTGGCTGCGAACATGATCTGGAATTGGGACACCGCTGTCTAGAGTATGAAAGCATGTCTGAAACATGTCCGTCACCCCAAACTAGTTAATAGGATTTAATAGGCCGATTTTTTGGGAAGCTGTAGAACAGCAATAGGGCCTGTGAAAACATAGATGGCGTGTCGGGTGAAACAAACAAACGCAAGATTCGGTGGCTCGCGCGGCACTGCGACGTTGGCAAGTGATTTGCTTTTAGCAAATGCCGTCTGAGCTGCTATCAGCTGCTATCAAATCAATCCCCACCAGGCTGTTTGAAACAGCGAGAAACAGCGAGTAGCCTATGTGGTGATTCAACCTGGAAATGGAAAACACGCTATCTAATGATTCTAATGTCTTACATCGAAAATTCAGATTTTTCATAGAAAGTTAGGTCACCAAAGGGTATACAAAAGGGTTGTGCCACACACACACACACACAATGTCTTCAGGAGAAAGCCGGGGGGCTTTGTTCCGACGTCTGTGTAGACCTAAATGTCTTGAACAAGCAAGCATGGGGGCATTTCAACAGAGAGACAGGGACGAGCTTCCGTTGCAAGTTCCACTCCATTCTTGGGATTCTTCGTTTGTTCAAGATGGAACCATACCCAGTATCTACATGTATCTACCAGTATCTTCTTATGTTTGTTATTGTTTGTTCGCCTAAGAGGTCTACCAGACCTACCGACTGGTCCGACGCAGCTGCAACCATGGTTGTATTAGGTCCCGGGTCATTGGCCATGCTTCTTGGCATGGATGTCAGGCAGGGAGACCTTAAAGGCTGCACGTATCGACAGAACTAGGGGCCTAGTGGAATGGGGCCTCCTGGGAGGAACCAACCAATCCCTCCGGTCATAAGAAATAGAGATGGACAACGATGGGAAACCCTAGTGAACTCATGAAAGTGATCTACAAACTGTAGCTTTTCCATCATTGATGTTTGAATTTGCTGGAGTGTAACATTATAATGTAAATACACACATAAATGGACCAAAATGAAGAAGTCTAGTCCTTTGCCAGAGTTTCTAGGTATGTGATGGTATTCAATATTATGACCATACAAATCACTCAAGAATATGTATAGGATCGTTTCTTAAAGATCTTTAAAGAATCTGCAGATTAGTGGGGAAACTCCGACACCCAAGTCCATTGATTTGTTGTCTAATTGTCCCCCCATGAGTCCTTCCACTTTCTCAAGATCCCCACTCCCAATTCCCCATCTACACAATTACATAACCCACAGATGTCATCATTTATGCCAAATTTATGTCAACCTGTTACTTTAAATCAAGTATTATAACTATAATGTAACTGTAACAATGTAACGCAAGCGACTTGAAGGGTGGCAGTGGTTTTGTTTTCCACCTGTCCTCATGAGTCCCAATTGATTCGCCCAGTGCTTAACACTCTGCTGGAGTTCTAACCACAGGAATGGACACAAAACCAACAGTTTTAACCAAAAAAAACATCATCAACTGTTTCCGGATATCCAGCATTCCCAGACTCATAAAACCCATGTGGTCTACTGTTTTGCGTGTTCACCTAATCACGTGTCTACTCACAGTTATACCCCTCCTCATGGGCAACTCCTGCTAGATGGAGTTGCTTCCTTCAACCCACAACTCTCGAAGCCACTGCTCCAGCCATTGCATAGACCTCAGGAAAGCAACTGATCTGCGCTAGGTTTTCCATCATCTTCCCCAGGACATGTTTTGGGTCTACCGGCAGCCGTCCCAGTTTCAGACACACGAGGGCCTAGGGGTTCCCGATGATGCTGTTTCGCTACTATTTTGGGTGACTTCACTTGCCACACATCTTGGCAAACACGACCTCAAGCATCCACCATGTCAATGATATGTGACCCATCCGTAGATTATTTATCTACCCACTGAGGATGGGGAAGTGCCCATTGCCCCGGCACAACACATCTCCTCTCTCCTGTGGCTTGATTATAAAAATGGTGCCATGTATTCTATCTATAGAAATGTGTGTATTGTTAGTGTATATGTATATATAATATACACGTGCATATAGATACATATCTAGATGTGTATGTATATATATGTGTGTGTATATGTTACTGCTATTTAATATAAAGATGAATGAAATCAAGGGGAATATGCCCAGGGAAACATGCTTTTAATTACATAAATCTGGGTAAATTAGAATATTTTACTAACCTGAATTAATGCCATTTGGGGATGATTCCCCTTATTAACCATGATTCCAGTGAGGTCGCAGTGAGGTCGTTATAATTTACCCAGATAAATACAGGGCAAAGTCCCGAAATATTCCCTACATCCTACGGCCGTACAGCCAAGCTTCTGCATCGCTCTTGGTCACACCTCGAGCTGCAGCTTTGCCCTTCGGTCCACCGGAGTCATCCTCCTGGTCCTTGATTCCTTGGTGCCCCATTACACCATACCCTGTAAAGACACGCAAAAACCCGTAGGCTGTAGGTATTTTGATTCCCCCAATTTATGGCAAGAAAATTGGTGCATTTGCGGACTCATTTACGAGGTGTTCGCCTTACTTATTTGGAAATCACTGCAAACGATGGGGTGTGACAGGGTGTGTTTCTGTTGTTGCATGCTTTTGGCCAATGGGCATGGTGTCTGAAAAGGGACAGAGCTGGGTGTCCAAAGCAACAGGTAGCAAGTATATACAGTATATATATAT